>OCAL01000404.1_pt1 | contig 18605 bp, 12 predicted proteins | sample 1477141 | NCBI WGS metagenome assembly OCAL01 (sample SAMEA2580295, study PRJEB22360) | human gut metagenome | biome: human gut; feature: human-associated habitat; material: faeces | place: Denmark | collected 2008/2010
TTGGATGTTAACTCCTTAAATACTATCTTAGCCATTGCTATAATGTTTGTTTTTTGCAACGGTAAGATAATACTTTTTACCGAAATAAACAATAGCAAAAGGGGCTATCTTTTTGGACAGCCTCTTTTTATTTTCGGTAATAAATTTATTTGAGTTCTTTATAAGGACGATAGCGGGCAATCTGAAAAATGAAAATGAGAAGCAGACCGGAAGAAAATACAGAAATGACCTGATGATATTTTCTTATCGAAAATTTTGAATAAGCTCTTGGTAGAAGACTATGTCGTTTAGAATATCTTGAACCTTTTTATTTCGGACGAGAGGCAAAAGACCCGAAATAGTCTTTGGATAAAATAAGATTTGATATGTCCCAAGCTTTTATTTGATCAGGTATAAGAGGAGAGTCGCTATTTCCGTATATCGATTTTTTGTCCCAGTGTACGGCACTGGATACGGGATATTGTAAAATGCTGTGTCCCATTCCTCTCCATGAATAATTGTTCAAGCCCATGACATCGAGTAAAGTCGAGTATATGTCGATTTGTCCCATAATATTTTTATAATTTAGAGAAAGTGGGGCATTTAGAATAATCATCGCGGTTTCTCTATCAGATAGTTTTCTTTTTTTTCTGCCGTCTAAAACGTTTTTACCTAATTCATCATGATCGGAGACGATGACTATCGTTGAATTTTTATATAAATTGTTCTTTTTCAGAGAATCGATAAAAGAACCGATTGCCTGATCTGTGTAATGGAATGCCTCCATGCAGTTTCTTACCGTAGGAGTGAATTGTTTGGACTCGGATATCCGGGTTTTGTTTATAGGAGTGTCGTAAGGCATGTGTGTCGAGGCGGTTACGATCTGACAGAAGAAGGGTTCGGGCAAATTTTTTATAATTCTAAAACTTTGTTGCATCAGAGATTTATCGCTGATACTGCCGCGTATCATATCGTCTTTTTCCAGACATTTTTTGTCATAAAGCGTGTCGAATGAGAAGGCTTTAGACATTTCTTTTTGATTCCAAAAGTTTCCGGCATCGCTGATAATATTGAGGCTATAATAACCATAAGGTTTTAGGGCATCGGCTAATGACGGAAAATGTTTTGTTTTGCAGGTTGTTGCCGCTGCTCCTGATTGCAGAGGTAGAATTCCCGTATTGATCATAAGATGTCCGTCGCTTGATCTGCCGTCTTTTACTTGGGGAAGAATATGCAAAGCCGAAATAACAGAGTCTTCTTTTATAAAACGGTTTAGGTTGGGAGTTATTTCGATTCCGTTTATGGTTCTGTTTAATAGCCATGAATTGAGAGACTCGACGATAATGATGATCAGATTTTTTCGGGGATGATCAAGAATCGTATTGTGTATTTGTTTTTTTTTCTTTTGACAAAATGAACCGGTCGATATAGTTTTTTTCTTCTGGTGTTATTTTTTTTGAAGTTGTTGTCTCTTTAATTATTGTATAAATAAAGTAAGGAACAAGTCCGTTTGCTTCTACATAGAATGAAGGGCCGAAAGATGCAGTCCATCTTATCCAAGGAGACGGGCGGTTCGGATCTTTTATTATCGCTGCTTTTAATGGTGTTGCAAGATACCCGAAAGAACAAATTATGAATATCATTGCACCGTAAGCGATACGTTTTGGGAGAGGTTCGTATGCTTCGGTATTGTTTTTATAAAATCCTAAGTACAAAAATAATAGTAGTATGGTGGGCAGAATGACCCATATATCTGCCGGATGAATAGATCCGATAATGCTTTTTATCAGCAACTCGGAAACATTGTCGAATAAAAAATAGGATGAAAAGGGCATCAGAGTCTGATATGTCCTGAAATACCATATTTGAGATAAACAAAATATATCCAAGAGAAATAATAAAATGAAAATTATCCATTTCCGTTTGTTCATGAGAAAAAAAGGAAGCATGAGCATGCACGCATCGAACAGGCTTCTGAATTTTCTGATTATTAATGTAAATGTAGATGTTTCGTTTTGCATTATGTTGTATTGCAATATCTCTATGGATATTGCAGCACAAATTGCGGTCAGAAAATAAAATAACAAAAGTCTAAAATTTATATTTTTAAAAAGATTAATGCTCATATAGGTTTGTAAATCAGTAAAGTATATATATATTTATATACTATAGTAATATACAATATTTGATTATGTCCTAAAATATGTTTTAAGTGGGATTAAAATAGATATAACTATTCTATGAATGTTGGTTTTGTCTTTTAATTGTCTGTGCCATATATTGACAACTTATACCAGCCTAAAGTGGTGAAAAATCAACATTGTTTTGGGCTTCAAAATTAATATAAAAAGGGAATAGGCACAATATTCTGTATAAGAAATACTTGTGAATATATAATAAAAACAGGACACCCTGATGAATTATTCCATCAGGGTGTCTGGTCTTGAAATTTTCCTTTTACTTAATTCTTGGCATATTCGATTACCCGTGTCTGTTTAGGCAAAGCTCTCGGTTCTATCGCCGGTTTTACATCATTGGCAGGATCGATGCTTGCTGTTGCAGCAAATACAACGATATTTTCGTTATCGGGTAAGATAATTTTGGATGCACCTTTCGGAATATCTAATTCCAGACGATAGATATAGGTAAATTGATACGGTTCGTTGCGGAATACATATTGGTTAGAACCTTCAAGTCCTAATACCTGATGGTGGCGATGTGTGCCTACATGGGCGATAACACCGTCTTTTACATACCCTTCACTGAAATTCTGTAATCCCCATTGTGAATAGAAATCGCTATAGTACGGGATTTTCAGATCGACAGCTTGATCTCCTATACGGAATGTGGCTGTACGATCTTTGTCTGTTGCGGCAGCAAGTATATACACTTTGTCATATGTTTTATCCTGAGGTATGTCGATTGTGTCGCCTTTACATTTGATTATATTGTTTATTCCTGCTTTTCCCATTTTGAAAGGTATTCCGTTTACCTCTAAGACTGCAGGTAATAATTCTGCGGCATAGGAGCATTTATTTCCATCTACATCAGCTATTTCGGCAAAATAGTCTGTCGATATGCCGTTTGCATTATAACTCAAAGCAATACTTCTGCTCTCTGCCGATTGTAATTTGTTTTTCGGATCTTTCAGTTTCACAATAAATGTTTTGGGTTGGAATTTACTGCAACTGATAGAAATCGAGTTTCCGGATACAGGAACATCTCCGACATTTTCTTCGATCCCGTTCACCTCACGAGCCCATTCTATATCTGTCGGGAAAGAAATATGTGCATCTTTCACTTCTTTTCCGGCTGTTTCATAAACCCGTAAGACGTATCCGTTTCCGTTTTCGGCTTTTTTCAGCATTTTGACGGCTACTTGAGGAGTATCTGAATTTACGAATGATATTGTTTTTCCTAATACGCCGTTATGTTTAGGTGCGACATAGGCTATTAACGGTTGATTCAACTCTTCAGCTTTTTGTATAATTCCGGCGTTTTCAATAGATTGAGTATGTCCTACTATGGAGTAAATGATCTGGTGATGTCCGAAATCCATAGTCCTTTGATGAGCATATCGTTTGTCAGAACCCGGTGTGTGCAACAAAGTCAGGCGAAGCGTATTATCGTCAGGTTTATCCCAACCGTATTTGCAATTGTTTAGAATTGAGACGCCATAAGATCCGTCTTTATCAGAAAGATCTGCCCAATGTTGTGCATAAACTTCATAAGCAAGTTCTGTATTGTTGCCTCTTTTTATGTTTCCTAATCCTAAATCATAAGTTGCTTCTTTATTGGATACAGACAGCGGAAATTCGGCTTTTAATAGTGAAGCTTTTGTTGCCCAGTCTATATCGGTAATGATGTCGATGCGATCATCAGCAGCACCTTCGGTGAGGCAAATACGTTGAGTAAATTTACTGTCACCGTCTTTACGTTCTACTTTCAGCACAGAGCGCAGACTGCCATTTTCTTCTATTGTGATTTTTACGTCTTCTTTTATGGATTCGGGTTCGGCATCCATTACGCTTTTAATAATTTCCCATGCCGGCCATTCGTTCGACATATTGTTTCGGAATAAAGCGAGACGTATAGCCTTTCCATTTTTAACAAGTTCTTTGCCAACTCTTTTGTCTATGATCGAAGATATATCGCCATTGGAGTTTAGAGTGACCTTGTAAATACTGTTTTCGATAGAGTTTGCAGTGGTTATCAGAGTTTTCGTATTTTTTTGTTTTCCGGATAAACGAATGTCGTATACGCTATAACTCACCGGATCGACATTTGCCGTGAACAAGATGTGGGCTTTTCCATCGGCATATCCGAGTATTTGTGCGGGAGTTTCTTTTCCGTCGGGAGTGTAAACTTTTATACCTGAAGGAAATTTATCTGTGGGGATAAAAGCTTCAGCAATATTTTTACGGACATAAGCAGCCGGATTGTAGACTACGACCGGAATGCCTTTGACTTTAGTGTTCATTCCTGAAATAACTGCACCGCTTGCCGTGTTCATCACCTGCATAAACTGAGTTTGGGAAAGAATCTCATCATTCCAAGAAAAAGGATATGCTTCTCGAATGCTTGTTCCTGTAAGATCATCATGAAATTGATGCCAGATGAAACGTTGCCAGCTTTCGGTCAAGGTTTTGCTTTGGTAGGGTAGAGCGCCGAGCCATTCGGCTATTACAGATGCCCGTTCTGCGGCATCTGCTAATTGTTCGTTTCTGCGATTGAATCGTTTCATTGCCGATTGGGAGGTGTAGCATCCCGATGCGTGTACGTCCATTAGCAATTCACCGTCGAATACCGGTAACTCTTTTACTTTTCCGGAATGTAGATAGTCCTTGTATAGTTGGTCGGAAGATGCGCAGACAATCTCTATCGGTCCGTCTCCTGAAACTTGGGCTTTTTCTATTGCCATAGCGGAGACAGGCATTGCCGATCCCCCTCTGTCTCCGGCACCGAAATAACGGTATGCCGTGCGCATAGGATCTCTTTCTACGCGTTGTATCAGATCATTATCTCTTGTAAGATCATCATCTTTAAAATTATGTACATAACTGCCACAATCTAAAGCACATATCAGTTCTGCTCCGTCAATACCTTTCCAGCGTCCTATGGTGAAAGGTATTTTCGAGTCCCCGTAAAACGGTTTTTTGCGCCATCCCAATTTTTGAGTGGAGAAGCCTATGAGACCGCAATGTTTGGCAATAGAAGGAAGCGTGTAACCGAAACCAAAACAGTCGGGTAAAAAAATGTCGGTCGATTTCAGTCCGAATTCTTTTTTATAAAATTCTTGTCCGAGCAATATGTTCCTGAAACTGGATTCGGGAGACGGGACATTTACATCGTTGGCATCCCAAGAAGAACCGGATACATGCCATCTCCCGTTTTTTATAGCCTCTTTTACTTTTTCGTAGTCAAGGGGATAGTATTCTTTCATCCAGTTATATTTTACAGCTCCTTCAAAATTGAAAATATAATTGGGATAATCACGTATAAGCGCTAAGTTCTGATAAATAGTGCGGGGAATATAGTCAATGATCGATGTTTGTACCGTCCACAACCATTGGGTATCCATATGTGCGTTGGAGACAACGTATGCCTTACCTGATTTGGGAGGCTGTGTAGCCGGAGTATTTCCGGCAATACTTACTAAACAGATTGCTAATATCCATTTTTTTGATAAAAAGGAAATTCCCTTTTTACGTGTTGGAAAAATTTTTTTCATAAGTGTGTAATTTATGTGTAGTTAGACGATAGCATATTATGATTTCATAAAATAATTCAGGATGCATTAAAGGTATAAAATATAATTTAATAACCGATTAAGAGCCCACCTAAATTTTTCGACAAAACAATATTGTAGGAAAATTTAGACAGACCTTTAGGCTGAATGTTTGGGTATATTGTATTTTCTTTGTGTCAAAATTTCTAATAAATAGGTAAAAACAAAGCTTTTTGCCATTAAAAGTAATTTTATTGCGCTTTTTGTTATTTATTTTCTGTTATTTCTTGCAATTATCAAATTATTTGTTTTAAATTTGCGTCAAAATAAAAGATATAGCCTCTATTTCTTGCGTTTTTATTACTAATGAGCAGTTGAAAAGTAAAAAGTCAGAAGCGAAAAAGGGAATAAAGGCTTGCTTTATGCAAAAATGGGATCGGAATTTGAATTATTTACTACTATAAATTATCAAGAAAATGAATGCGCAAAACGTACTGAGTGAATTGAAAAGACGTTTCCCGAATGAACCTGAATATCATCAGGCTGTGGAAGAAGTGTTGTCAACTATCGAGGATGCCTACAATGAACATCCTGAGTTTGACCGTTACAATCTTATCGAAAGATTGTGTATTCCTGATCGTATTTTTTCGTTTCGTGTAACTTGGATGGACGATAAGGGAAAGGTACAAACCAATATGGGATATCGTGTACAGCATAATAATGCCATCGGACCGTACAAAGGGGGGATTCGTTTCCATTCATCTGTAAACTTGTCTATCCTTAAATTCCTTGCGTTCGAACAGACTTTTAAAAACTCTTTGACGACATTGCCTATGGGTGGGGGTAAAGGAGGTTCGGACTTTAACCCGAAAGGAAAATCCGATACGGAAATCATGCGTTTTTGTCAGGCTTTTGTTACTGAATTGTGGCGTCATATCGGACCGGAAACTGATGTTCCTGCCGGTGATATCGGAGTAGGTGGACGTGAGGTCGGTTATATGTATGGTATGTATAAAAAACTGGCTCGTGAAAATACAGGGACTTTTACCGGTAAAGGACTTGAATTCGGAGGTTCTTTGATTCGTCCTGAGGCTACTGGTTATGGAAATGTATATTTCCTTCTTGAAATGTTGAAGACCCGAAACATCGATATTAAAGGTAAAGTCGTTACGGTATCGGGATCGGGAAATGTAGCTCAATATACAGTAGAAAAATTGATCAGTCTCGGAGCTAAAGTTGTCACCATGTCTGACAGTAACGGTTACATTTATGATCCTGACGGTATTGATGAAGCCAAATTGAAATATATATTTGAATTGAAAAATCTGTATCGCGGACGTATAAAGGAATATGCTGAACAGTATGGTTGCAAATATGTAGAAGGCGGTCGTCCTTGGGGAGAAAAGTGCGACATCGCTATGCCGAGTGCTACTCAGAACGAATTGGATGGAGATGATGCTCGTGCTTTGCTTGCAAATGGATGTTTTGCCGTGTCGGAAGGAGCAAACATGCCTTCGACTCCTGAGGCTATCGATGAATTCTTGAAAGCGAAGATTCTTTATGCTCCGGGTAAAGCGGCTAATGCCGGAGGTGTTTCTGTTAGTGGTCTCGAAATGACTCAGAACTCTATCAAATTAAACTGGACGGCAGAAGAAGTCGATGCTCGTTTGAAACAGATTATGTTCGACATCCATACTCAATGTGTACGTTATGGAAAACAAGAGGATGGTACTGTTAACTATGTCAAGGGTGCTAATGTTGCCGGATTTATGAAAGTTGCAAAAGCAATGATGGCACAAGGCGTGTTGTAGTGGAGTTTTCTAAATCATACGATAAAAAGTAAGGCGGATATTTTATCCGCCTTACTTTTTATCGTATGATTTAGAACCTTTTAAGTTCTGTACTTAAAAGGTTCTTGAAATAATCTTTTATTTGTATTCTTTCCAACTTTTGATTTCTATGTCTTCCATTCCTATGTTACAGAATGCTTCTATAAATGCACTTGCCAGACGGGCATTTGTCAGTAACGGAATATTGTGATCTATCGAAGCACGGCGTATCTTGTAACCGTTGGTCAGTTCCCGTTTAGTATGATTTTTAGGGATATTGATGACCAATTCGAATTTATGTTCCGAGATCATGTCCATGACGTTGTTTTCTTTATTTTCATCCGGCCATGAGACAACTTGCACATTCTTTACGCCATTGTCTTTTAGAAATTTTTGTGTTCCGGCTGTGGCATATAAATCATACCCTTTTTGATCGAGTAGTCGGCAAGCTTCCAATAAATCGACTTTAGATTTTGCCGATCCTGAAGAGACCATTACGCTCTTTTGGGGAATGTTATACCCTACTGCAATCATAGAAGTCAAAAGAGCTTCATTGAAATCTTCTCCGATACATCCGACTTCTCCGGTAGATGCCATATCCACACCTAATACAGGATCGGCATTCTGTAACCGGGCGAAAGAGAATTGTGAGGCTTTGACGCCGATGCAATCAACATCGAAAGCCGATTTATCGGGCTGTGAGTATGGGGCGTCGAGCATAATGCGGGTTGCCGTTTCGATAAAGTTGCGCTTCAATACTTTAGAAACGAACGGAAAACTTCGAGATGCCCGCAAGTTACATTCGATAACTTTCACTTCATTATTCTTGGCAAGATACTGAATGTTGAAAGGTCCGCTGATATTCAATTCTTTTGCGATCTGCCGGCTGATTTTCTTTATACGGCGGGCAGTCTCAAAATAGATTTTCTGAGCCGGGAAAACCAGAGTCGCATCTCCTGAATGTACTCCTGCAAACTCGACATGTTCGGAGATGGCATACTCCACAACTTCTCCGTTTTTGGCTACGGCATCGAATTCTATCTCTTTGGCGTTCTGCAAAAATTGGGAAACTACAACGGGATATTCTTTTGATACGTGAGCAGCGAGGTCGAGGAAGTTTCTCAATCCTTCTTTATCGTAGCAAACATTCATGGCAGCTCCGGAAAGTACATATGACGGACGTACCAATACCGGGAATCCTACTTTTTCGATAAAAGCATCGATTTCGTCCATACTGGTGAGCTCTTTCCATGCCGGTTGGTCTATACCCAATTGATCGAGCATGCTGGAAAATTTGTGGCGGTTTTCTGCACGGTCGATGGAGACTGGAGATGTTCCGAGAATAGGTACTTGCTGACGATGTAATTTCATTGCCAGGTTATTCGGAATTTGTCCGCCTACCGATACGATGACCCCTTTAGGAGATTCCAAGTCGATCACATCAAGTACCCGTTCATAGGTCAGCTCATCGAAATAAAGCCGGTCGCACATGTCGTAGTCTGTCGATACGGTTTCAGGATTGTAGTTGATCATTATCGATTTATATCCTAATTTACGAGCTGTTTGCACGGCATTTACCGAACACCAGTCGAATTCTACCGAGCTACCTATGCGATATGCTCCTGATCCGAGAACTACGACCGATTTGTCGTTTTTGTAATAAGGAATGTCATGATCGCTTCCATCGTATGTCAAATACAAGTAGTTGGTCAATTCGGGATGTTCTGACGCAACCGTGTTAATCCGTTTTACCGAAGGAAGTATTCCTAATTTCTTCCGATAATTGCGGGTACGGATATTTTCAGCTTCCATATTCCCTTGTGGGTTTTCTACAAAACGGGCAATCTGGAAATCGGAGAATCCGAGACGTTTTGCTTCGAGCATTACGTCTGCAGGAATATCTTCTATATGATCGTATGTCTGAAGTTTTAATTTATAGTCGTGGATATTTTTCAGTTTACCGAGAAACCATGGGTCTATTTTTGTCAGATCATGTATTTTCTCGATCGTATAACCTTTGTCGAATGCTTCGGCAATGGCGAAGATACGCATATCGGTCGGGTGGGAGAGTTCTTCTGCCAGATTGTCGAATTTCAGGTCGCTGTTTCCTACAAAACCGTGCATTCCCTGTCCGATCATTCTTAAACCTTTTTGAATGATCTCTTCAAAACTTTTACCGATAGACATGATTTCTCCTACCGATTTCATGCTCGATCCGATCAGTCGGGATACTCCGGCGAATTTGTTCAAATCCCAGCGGGGAATTTTACAGATATAGTAGTCGAGACTCGGTGCTACGTATGCCGAATTGGGAGTTCCCATTTCTCCGATTTGATCTAAAGAATAACCCAGAGCGAGTTTTGCAGCGACGAATGCTAAAGGATAACCGGTCGCTTTTGAGGCTAAAGCTGAAGAACGGCTCAACCGAGCATTGACTTCGATTACCCGATAATCATCTGTTTCTGAATTGAAGGCGTACTGTATATTGCATTCTCCTACGATACCCAGATGGCGGATTGTCTTTTTAGAAAGTTCTTGTAACAGAGCCAGTTCTTTTTCGTCAAGAGAACAAGTCGGTGCTACAACGATGCTTTCACCGGTATGTATGCCCAGCGGATCGAAGTTTTCCATACTCGCAACGGTAAAACAGTGATCGTTTTTGTCTCGGATAACCTCGAATTCAATTTCTTTCCATCCTTTCAGGGATTCTTCTACTAAAATCTGGTTTGAGTAGGAGAATGCGTTTTCGGCAAGTTCTTTTAATTCTTTCTCGTTATAGCAGAAACCGCTACCCATACCGCCTAAAGCGTATGCCGAACGTATGATCAGAGGATATCCGATCGATTCGGCTGCTTTGAAAGCATCTTCCATAGATTCTACAGCGATGCTTTTCGGTGTTTTTACTCCGATTTCATTTAGCTTTTTAACAAATAAATCCCGGTCTTCGGTATTCATTATCGCCTCTACCGAAGTACCTAATACTTTTACATTGTATTTATCCAGAATTCCTTTGTTATATAGTTCTGTACCACAATTCAGTGCTGTTTGACCGCCAAATGCGAGAAGAATGCCGTCGGGTTGTTCCTTTTTAAAAATTTCTTCTACGAAATAAGGGGTTACAGGTAAGAAATATACTTGATCGGCAATCCCTTCCGACGTTTGTATTGTCGCGATGTTAGGATTAATAAGGACTGTCTTGATTCCTTCTTCTTTTAATGCTTTTAACGCTTGAGATCCGGAATAGTCAAATTCTCCCGCTTGTCCGATTTTTAAAGCGCCGGATCCTAATACCAGTACTTTTTTAATAGATTTCTGCATAAATGGATATTATTTAAATTCTTGTTGTCCGATCAAAAAAAATGCGTTAGCAATAAAGCCAACGCATTATATAATAAAAATTTTAAGTTCATTGTCTACGAAAAACGGGAAATTGCTGTCGGGATTCGACATGCTTGAATGCGGTATGCCACTATTCAGATAAATATTAATTATCATATCTTTCCTGTTTTTCAAAATCTCGGCAAAAATAACAGCTTTTAATCAGAATGTCAAATTTTCACTTCTTTTATTTTACTCGAATAGGTTGTCCCAATCGCAATATCTTATTTTTACTGATACCATTCAATCGGCATAATGTATTTACTGTTGTACGGTATTTGACGGCAATAGAAGAGAGCGTATCTCCTTTTTTCACTCTATAAGTGACATATTTGCTTCCGTTATTTCCGCTTTTCGATGCTGCAGTGCGTGCCGAATAAACATTCTTTACGGATGTTTTTGCTCTGAATACATAAGTATCGGTATGGGGAACTTGATTGACAAAATCGAAAATTTCGTTCGGATTTATATCCAAACCTAAAAAACGCGTTTCAAAATGGAGGTGAGGACCTGTTGATCTTCCGGTGTTGCCTCCTAATGCAATAGGATCACCTACTTTGACAATTTGATTGGGGCGAACCAATATTTTTGAAAGATGCCCGTAAATTGTTTCCAATCCGTTTGGATGCCTTAATAAGACATAATAGCCGTATCCTCTGGCTTCATATTTCGTAATTCTTACTTTTCCGGAAAATGCGGCCCTTACGGTATCTCCTACTTGAAGTTTCAAATCTACTCCTCTGTGGATTCTGCGCCAGCGAGGACCGTAATCAGAGGTTTTGTATCCCGGAACTGGCATGCAATAGTTAGAGACGTCGATTGAAAACGAGTCGGGAAATTGCACAGTCGATTTATAAGGATTTACCCATTCTGTATTCCAATTATCTCCGTAAAGATCAAGAGCGGGGTATTCGTTATATTCCTGTTCCAGCCTTTTTTTTAGAGCGGCCGAATCCACCACATTCATAATGCGGGGAATTACTTTGTTGTAGGCGATAAGGTCTTCTTGAATGGAGGTATGTTTTTTAGTGGCCGGCTTTGAGGTTTGCGCTGAAACTAAACCAAAGGGGATCACTGTGAATAAGCCTGTAATAATAAATTGTTTTAATCCAATCAATTTCATTCCGATGATTTTTTGTCTTACTTTTCCGGATTTCCCGGAACATGGATAATGTAAATGTGGATATCGTAATCGATACGCTATGTGCCTAGATTTAGGCTCACATTTTCAAAGGTAATGATTTTGTCCGGAAAAAGGATTTTCTGATTAACATCTTTTACGGTAGCGGAAAGAAAAATAATGCTTTATTTGATGATAATTATTTGTATTTTAGATGTTTGTATCAAAATATGTTTTGCAACATGTTTGAACAATTTAAGAAATGAAGATTTGGACAGACTTTTAACTGATCAGACTCCAATTGATTTTCTTTTTGAATATTTTTTGTAATTGGCGGTTCAGGACATAGTTTTCTGTCAGAGACAATTCAGGATCTTTATCTAAAATTTCATTCGCAATATCACGGGCTAATTGCAATATTTGTCCGTCTTTAGCGATGTTTGCGATTTTTAAGTCGAAAGCGATGCCGCTTTGTTGAGTACCTTCCATATCACCCGGACCTCGCAATTGCAGATCGGCTTCCGATATTTCGAAGCCGTCGTTTGTGCGTACCATGATTTCGAGTCGTTTTCGTGTTTCTTGGGAGAGCTTGTGCGAAGTCATCAAGATACAATATGATTGATCTGCTCCCCGTCCTACACGTCCTCGTAATTGGTGCAATTGCGATAATCCGAAACGTTCGGCATTTTCTATGATCATTACTGAGGCATTCGGAACATTTACACCTACTTCGATTACAGTAGTCGCCACCATAATGTGGGCTTCTCCTGAAACAAATTTCTGCATTTCAGCATCTTTCTCAGCCGGTTTCATTTTGCCATGTACCATACAAACTTTGAACTCGGGAAAGACCTCTTGTATATGTTTAAATCCGTCTTCCAGATTTTTCAAATCCGAACGTTCACTTTCTTGTATAAGCGGATATACGATATAAATTTGTCTGCCCATTTCGATTTGTTTGCGAATAGATGCATATAGAGCTCCTCGTTTATTATCGTATTGGTGTATGGTCTGTATCGGCTTCCTTCCCGGAGGAAGTTCATCGATTACCGAAACGTCCAGATCTCCGTAAACGGTCATTGCCAATGTTCGGGGAATGGGTGTTGCCGTCATTACCAGTATGTGGGGAGGCCGGTTGTTCTTTTTCCATAGTCGTGCACGTTGTTCTACTCCGAAGCGATGCTGCTCGTCGATAACTACTAATCCCAGATTTGAAAAGAGTACGGTATCTTCGATCAGTGCATGTGTACCGATAATCAGATTTACATCTCCGGTCAGTAATCCTTCATGAATGCGTTCTCTTTCTTTTTTTCGTGTCGATCCGGTTAGCAATTCTACATGTATGCCGATTGGGGCTACTAATTCGCTGATCGATTCGTAATGCTGAGATGCCAGTATTTCGGTGGGAGCCATGAGGCATGCCTGAAATCCGTTATCGACAGCCATCAGCATACTCATTAAGGCCACCAAGGTTTTTCCGCTTCCGACGTCCCCTTGTAACAAGCGGTTCATCTGTTTTCCGCTTCCGACATCCGCACGAATTTCCCGTAATACTCTTTTTTGAGCGTTTGTCAGCTCAAAAGGTAAACATTGGTGATAAAAATTGTTGAAATAGTCTCCGATATGGTCGAACCGAAAACCGCCCAGTTTTTTTTGTCTTTGTCGGGTAAAGCGGAGTATATTCAGTTGCAGGTAGAACAGTTCTTCGAATTTGAGTCTGAATTGTGCTTTTCTAAGCAAGTCGGGAGATTGCGGGAAATGTATATTTTGTATGGCTTCGGTCAGATAAATGACTTGGGAACGGGCGATAACCTGTGCCGGTAGTGTTTCGGGAAGAGGGCCATTAATACTTTTCCAAAGATTATACATGATTTTTTGTATAGCCTTCGAATTGAGAAAATGACTTTTCATCTTCTCTGTCGTGCTATAATAAGCTTGTAATCCCGGAGCTTTATCGATAATATCGTCGATCGGATCGATTTCGGGGTGAGCGATATTGAATTTGCTGCCAAACCGGGTCGGTTTCCCGAATAGAGTGTATTCTATCCCCGGTTTGTATTTTTCGATAATGAATTTTATTCCTTTAAACCATACGAGTTCGATAATGCCTGTTCCGTCCGAAAAACGGGCGATAAGTCGACGACCTTTGCCTTCGCCTTGTGTTTCGAAATTCAAGATCTCTCCCCGTAGTTGTATATAGGGCATATTTCCGTCTATTTCCTTGATTTTATAGGTACGGCTGCGGTCTATATATTTGTAAGGGAAATAGTATAAAAGATCTTCGAAGCTGAATATTTTCAGTTCCTTATTGAACAGTTCCGCTTTTTTCGGACCTACTCCTGGTAGAAATTTTATGTCGCGGGTCGATAAATCAGACATGGGATAATAACATTTCTGCCAATAACAAATCTTTCGGGGTTGTAATTTTTATGTTTTCCGCATTTCCTTTTATCAACTTGACCTCTTTGCCTGTAGCCTCGACGACTGATGCGTCGTCGGTGAAGCAATCGCAGAACGGTTGGTTGTATGCTTCTTTCAAAAGTGCGGTTTTGAAAACTTGGGGAGTTTGTACACTTCGGTATAAGTTTCTCGGGACAGATTTGCTTTTTCCGTCCGAGGTCAACTCTCGTAGAGAATCGGTTACTTCAATGACCGGAATTACCGCGCCTGACCGTTTTGCTTCTTCGAATGCATTGTCGATTACCTCTTCGGAAACTAATGGGCGTACACCGTCGTGCACGGCTACCAGCCCGTTATCGGGCAAAGTATCGAGTCCGTTTTTTACTGAATGGAAACGGGTAGGCCCTCCTGTAACGACTCTGTGTTTAAGGGTAAATCGATATTGAAGACATAAGTCGTTCCAATAATTTTGGTGTTCTTCGGGTAATACCAAAATGATTCTTATTTCGGGATCATATCTATAAAAAGCTTCGAGAGTGTGCATCAGTACCGGATGACCTGAGATCGGGCGGAATTGTTTGGGAATTTCTCCACCCATTCTCAATCCTTTTCCTCCGGCCACGATAATAGCGTATTTAGGAAGTTGAAGACAATTATCGGTTTGCATTTTTCCGGTTTTTTGCATTTACCGACAAACTTACATAAAAATAACGAAAAACATGTTGTGGTGAGTTGTTTTGTAGAAAATATAATTTTTATCGGGAATTTCAGATAGTTTTTTAGGGGATAAAATGTTAAAACTGTATCCGGTTATAGCTTATTAACACCTGTTTTTCAAACTTTCTTTTATAAGTATTGTTATGGAATCATAATCGTTTCTAATTAATAAATTTAAATGGAAAGTAATATGAAAAAAATGATTTCTGTACTATCGGTACTATTCGTATTATTTTTATCAACATCGTGTCAGAAAGACCCCGATATGTCTAAATTGGATGACAATTTCATGGTCTATACCGATTATGATAAAAAAGAAAATTTCAGTGAGTTTTCAACGTATTATATTCCGGACAGTATTTTGCTTATCTCGGACAGTAAAGAGGCAAAATATTGGAAAGATGACAATGCGTTGAATATTATCGACACTTATGTGAAAAACATGGATGAAAGAGGTTACACAAGGGTCGAGGAAAAAGAAGATGCCGATTTGGGTATTCAGGTAAGTTATGTAGAGGATTCGTACTATTTTACGGGTTATAGCAACCCCTATTGGTGGTGGGATTATCCCGGTTACTGGTATCCCGGTTATTGGGGTGGCTACTGGGGTGGCGGCTGGTACTATCCGTATAGTGTTGTATATAGTTATAATGTGGGCTCTATGCTTGCCGAATTGGTAAATTTGAGTGCACCGACCGGGCAAAAAGAAAAACTTCCTGTTTTGTGGAGTGCGTATATGACCGGTTTGCTTTCCGGTTCTAACCGCTTTAATACACAACTTGCTATCACGGCTGTAAATCAAGCTTATGTCCAATCTCCTTATTTGAAAAAATAAAATTACAGACAAGATGAAAACAATAAAAAATATAGGATTGAAACTCGCTGTTATAATGGCGGGTTTCATGGCTGTTCCTGCGGTAGGACAAGCTCAGGTGAAAAAAGGTTATGCGAATGTCGACTGGCAATTCAACGTACCGCTAAGTAATAAATTTGCAAGCACTGCCAGTGGTTGGGGGATGAACTTTGAAGGCGGTTATTTTATCACCGATAATATTGGAGTAGGTCTTTTCTTGGCTTACAGTACGAATAATGAATATTTTGGGCAGAGAACACTGAATATTTCCGAAACAGCAGCAATGACCACAGATCAGCAGCACTCGTTGTTCAATTGCCTTTCGGAGCATCTTTCCGTTACCGTTTTGTTCCCGAAAGTCAGTTCATTCCTTATTTGTCATTGAAATTAGGTCCTGAATATAGTGAGATGTCATCATATTATAATGTATATAAATCTCATGATTATGATTGGGGATTCTATATTTCTCCTGAAGTAGGTATTACGATGTATCCTACTCAGGACAAGTCGGTGGGTTTCCATGTAGCATTATATTATAGTTATGCTACCAATAAAGGAAATGTCCTTACTTATTCGCTCGACGGATTAAATAACTTCGGATTCCGTCTCGGTTTGGCATTCTAAACTATATACTATTTCAAAAAAGGGTCATCGGGCAGATTGTCTGATGGCCTTTTTTATGTTATGACATATTCATGTAAAAATTATTCTGATAGAAAAATCCGTAATTTGGTTAATAGAATCGAAGATTTATCTACAAGTCTGTAATAGAAGAGCTATTATTTTTGTACCGAATAAAAACATTAAGCAAGAAAATGAAAAAAATATTGATTCTTTCATCGAGTCCGCGTCGTGGCGGCAATTCCGACACTTTGTGTGATGAATTTTTACGAGGAGCTACAGAAGCCGGTAATGAGGCAGAAAAGATCTTTCTTCGGGATAAAAATATTAATTACTGTACAGGATGTAGCGTGTGCAGTATGTATGGCAAACCTTGTCCTCAGAAAGATGATATGTCTGAAATTATAGAGAAAATGCTTGTTGCGGATGTTATTGTTATGGCTACTCCGGTATATTTTTATACGATGTCGGCACAAATGAAAACTCTTATCGATCGTTGCTGTGCACGTTATACAGAGATAAAAAATAAAGAATTCTTTTTTATTATAACGGCGGCAGAAGACGATAAAGAAAAAATGTCACGTACGATCGATACTTTTCAAGGTTTTCTCGATTGTTTAGAGAATCCGGTGATAAAAGGAACTGTATTCGGTTTGGGAGTATGGAATATTGGCGAAATTAAGGGTAATGCTGCTATGCAAGAGGCATACGAAATGGGTAAAAATGTGTGATTCTATAAAAATAGGATAGGATGAATAGAAAATTATGTTTTTTGATATTTTTAATGTCGTTAATTATGAATACGCTTGGTGCTCAAAAAAATGATAAGACTTTTATCGTCAGTGATAAGGTAGAAGTTGAGAATGTCCGATATAAAAATCGTTTCGGAATTACGATTGCTGCAGATATGTATGTGCCGAAAGACTTTGACAAGTCTGAAAAATATCCGGCAATTGTCATAGGAACGCCTTATGGTGGGGTGAAGGAACAAGGTGCAGGTATTTATGCTATGGTACTTGCCGAACGAGGATTTATAACTTTGGCTTTTGATGAGTCTTATAATGGAGAAAGCAGCGGTGAACCTCGCCATATTTCTTCTCCGGACATTTTTGTCGAGGATTTTAGTGCTGCGGTCGATTTTATCGGTACACGATCGTTTGTTGACCGAAATCGTATCGGTGTGATCGGACTTTGCGGGGGTGGAGGCTTTGCTGTTACGGCGGCCCAGGTAGATAAACGTATTAAAGCCGTTGCTACGGCAAGTATGTACGATATTAGTCGTGCAGATCATTACGGATGGAAAGATTCTATGACGAAGGTTGAATATGATCAGATGCTCGAACGTCTCAGTGAGCAGCGTTGGAAAGATTTTGAGGCCGGAGAACCTGAGTATAATCCGTCATTTCCGGTCGAGGTCGCAACAGAGATACCTGCAGGACTCGATTCAATAGGCGCTGAGTTTTGGGAATACTATGCTCTTAAACGAGGGCATCATCCTCGTGCTCGGGGAGGTTTCTCCGAAACGAGCCATTTATCGTTTATTAATTTCCTTCTGATGAACTATATCCAGACCATATCTCCTCGTCCTTTACTTTTTATTATAGGAGAGAATGCGCATTCGCGTTATTTCAGTGAAGATGCTTATGAGCGGGCAGTTGAACCGAAAGAGCTTTATATCGTACCGGGAGCGCGCCATATCGACCTCTATGATCGTGCCGATATGATTCCTTTTGACAAATTAGAGACATTTTTTAAAGAAAATCTGAAGTGATTGTAAAATATTTGATGGATTGTTTTCTTTAGGTGTATTATAATTATTTAGTTTTTCGTAGGTTCTGAAAGATGAAATAGTAAGAGCCAGTCTAAATTTTCCAATAAAAAACGCTATCAGGTCATTTTTGCGTTTTCTTCCGGTCTTTTTCCCCGTTTTCCCTCGTCAGATAGCCCGCTATCCTCCTCGTAAAAACAGAAAAACATACT
>OCAL01000418.1_pt1 | contig 17888 bp, 10 predicted proteins | sample 1477141 | NCBI WGS metagenome assembly OCAL01 (sample SAMEA2580295, study PRJEB22360) | human gut metagenome | biome: human gut; feature: human-associated habitat; material: faeces | place: Denmark | collected 2008/2010
CTGAAGCGCCGTTCTCTCTCGAATGCGGGTGCAAAAGTAATGCTATAAAACATACGGTCCAAACTTTTCCGGAACTTTTTCGCGTTTTTTTTCACGAGGGGGATTGCGTACATTAAATAATACGTGATGCTCTTTTTTTAACTTACGAGTCACCGCGTGTACTGAAAACAGGGCTCTCACGAGTGCTTTTACACGTATAAAAACGATAAACAGGGTCCTAGCGACGAGAGGAAATCACACGAGAAAAACGGCTTTCTGCTCATGGAATCACGAGAAAATCGCTCTGTACACGTGCTTTTGGGCCACGTAAATGTGAGTTTAGGCCGATTATATCGCCCCAAAGACTAAAAAAGGGCTAAGAGAACAGTATTACATAAACAACTGTCTATCTATACTTTAAGACATCAAGAAAATCCTCAAAAAAAATCACAGGGCGCATTAGGGCGCATCTTTACGTGTTCGCAAAAACATTTTACAAAAAAAATATATTACTCCATCTATATATAAGTAAGACGCTAATTTTTTTATAATATAAAAGTTTTACAAACCTCGCAAAGATGCGCCCTTTGCGCCCTGAACCATCCCCTACCAACTTATCCGGGATACAAAAAAAGCCTATGGGACACGGCCGTAAAGTCATTGAGATAACACCTCTATCCCATTGACTTTACCACCGTTTCCCATTGAGATACTATCGCAAACCCGACACTTCAAGAAGGGATAATCATTCCCCAGATAGGCGTCTTGACCATGAACACGAATAGTTCGCTCGCAACTGAACTGAACCGCACCATCGTCCCGTTAATCGCTACCCGTCCCATGATAGGGACAAATCCGTTCTTCTCATTGCTGCCGTTCACATAGATTTGACTTCTCCCAATATCCACAATTTGCCCCTACCTTCTTCATATTCAATTTTAATTGCGCCAATCTGGGCTTTTTATGAGGTTATTACGGAGATTTTCCGTAAATTTGTAGAAATAAGACAGCCAATAATATTTATAAAAATATGCGAGAAAAACTCTCCTATCCTGTTAGGATCATCATATCCTTACTATCCATTTTTCTCTGGAGCTTTCCGGCAGAAGGGCAGGATAGTGAAAGCTTAAAAAAGCAATTGGATCAAAAGCTAAACTCTTTCGCAAGGCAATATGTGTCTTCACGCACCATTAAGATTGACTCCATCCTCATACAGAAGAAGAAAGTCACGCTTTTCGCCAATGAAGCTTTGGAGGACATCCCTTTTCGGGAATATAACGTTTCTGAGCTTTACGCAAGTATAGCTCCCCTATTCCCCAATGCCTCCAAGATCGTCATCTTGACCCGAGATACAGACATTGAGAGCTTGATTCCCGAATACGACAGAAAAGGACGTCCCAACAAAAAGAGGCTATACTCCATTAAAGAGAGTAAATACCCGCTAACCCGTAGCCTATCCACCCCTCATGAGATAAAAAACGGATTACAAAACCGTCATATCGCCCTTTGGCAAAGCCATGGTTTATATTACGCCCAGACCGCCCATCGCTGGGAATGGCAACGGGCTCGCATGTTCGGCACCGTGGAGGACTTATTTACGCAGAGTTTTGTTCTTCCTTATCTGACCCCGATGCTTGAAAACGCAGGAGCGACTATTCTTATCCCCCGGGAAAGGGATACCCAAATACACGAAATCATTATCGACAATGATCGCTCTACTCCGGGATCCGAGTATAAGGAATTGGATGGGGAGAAAGCTTGGTCGGATGGGAAGAAAGCTGGATTTGGGCATATTCAAGCTACTTATACGAATGGGGAGAACCCTTTTACGCAAGGTACCTATCGGCAGACGGTCACACAGAGGAAAGGAAAAGAAAGTCTCATCGAGTGGATTCCCGAAATTCCGGAATCGGGGAATTACGCAGTCTATGCCTCCTATCAATCTTTTCCGAACAGCACAGAGCAGGCACTGTATACCATCCATCATGCCGGAGGGGAAACCACAATCGCCGTCAATCAAACGATGGGGGGTGGAACTTGGATCTATCTTGGAAACTTCAAATTCACGGCACATGAACAAGCCCATGAGAGAATCGTATTAACGAATCAAAGCAATAAATCGGGAAAGATTATCACGGCAGACGCAATCAAGATCGGTGGCGGCATGGGGAACATCGCACGTAGCCCGCTAGAAAGTCCCTATCCGATAGAAGCAGAGACAAGCGGGTATCCACGGTTTACCGAGGCGGCCCGATATTGGCTACAATGGGCGGGAATACCGGATAGTATCTATTCGAAAAGCGCTTTCCGCAATGATTATCAAGACGACATTTACGCACGTCCCCGATGGGTTAATTATTTAAAAGAACAGACCCATATCCCTATCGACATGGCCTTCGCATTCCATTCCGACGCAGGAACCACCCCGGATGACTCAATTATAGGGACACTCGGCATCTATATGTCTAAAAGCAACGACGGAATCTACACCAACCGGAAAAGCCGGGAGATCGCCAGAGACCTAACCGACATGATCCAAACACAGATCCTGTCCGATGTCCGCAAGGTTTACAATCCTCAATGGAGCCGCCGGGGCATGTGGAATCAATCTTATATAGAGGCACGTATTCCCGATGTCCCAACGATGCTATTAGAATTACTATCCCATCAAAACTTCGCCGATATGCGTTACGGGTTAGACCCACGCTTCCGTTTCCTTATCTGTAGGGCGATCTATAAAGGGATGCTCCGTTATATCTGTTTCCAGAATAAACAGGAGCCTATCGTACAACCGCTCCCACCCGATCGTCTGTATACGGAGCTCGTAGAAACGAATAAAGTGAGAATCGGCTGGAAAGCCGTACAGGATACTCTTGAGGAGAGTGCCTCACCAACCGCCTATATCCTTTATAGTCGAAAAGACAGCGGTGGATTCGATAACGGGACGCTCGTAAAAGGAGAAGAAATCATTCTTCCAATTGAGGCGGGTATTATCCATAGTTATAAGGTAGCTGCCGTAAATAAGGGAGGCATCAGTTTCCCTTCCGAGATCGTAAGTGTTTACCGGTCTCCTAAAGGTGAAAAGGATAAGACGGTATTGATCGTCAATGGATTCGACAGGATCAGCGGTCCAGCCAGTTTCGAGAGTACGGCGGATAGTTTAGCCGGCTTTCTTTATGCCGTCGACCGGGGAGTACCTTATCTGAATGATATCGCATTTATCGGGGATCAATTCGAATTCCGCCGTTCCGCCACATGGAACAGCAATGATAATAACGGGCATGGGGATAGTTACAACAATTACGCAGGCCAAGTCATAGCGGGCAATACCTTCGATTATCCTTTCATACATGGGCAGGCCATGGCCGGGACCGGTTATTCCTTTGTCTCATGTAGCCATAAATCTTTGGCCGAGGGAGTCGTAAAGCCGGATACGTATCCGATTATTGACTTGATTTTAGGAAAACAGCGCCAACCGGTTATCACTCCCGTTTTACAGGATACGCTTCGCAGCTACCTTGCCCAAGGCGGCAACTTGCTTGTAAGCGGGACGAATCTTTTCTCCGACAGCTGGGGCAACGCACAAGACCGTACGTTCGTCGAGGAGGTACTAAAAGGGAAGTTGGCTAGCCGTAATGCCAGCAAGGAGGGAATCGTAAACAGTTGCGCATCCCCTTACGGATATATAAACGGCAGATACACGTTCCGGACACGTCCGAACCCTATTTGCTACTCGATCGAGTCGGTAGACGGTGTACTTCCGGCGGATAAGCTCGCCCATACCATCTTGAGATATCCGGAGAACAATATCGGGGCGGGAATCGTTTATGAAGGGAAATATCGGACTTGTTTGCTCGGTTTCCCGTTTGAGGCGCTTCAAACATCGTCGGAACGAAATCGACTCATGGAGTCCATCTTACGCTTTTTCTCCATTCAACAACAAAATAAAATACAGTATATACAATGAAACGAATCAATTGCTTTATCCCTTATGGAAAAATAGAGGCTACACGACAAACGGTAGCGCAATTGGCCGAGTCGTCCTTAGTGAGTCAGATCTATCTAATCACGGACGATCCCCACGCCAAGGCTATTTATCCCTGCAACTTAATCCGCACGGAGAATATATGGAGCACGAAGACCCTCCGGGAAATAGCCGGCTATGCCAGTGCCCATTATACGTTAATTTATACGAAGACTGAAGAGCTTCTATTAGGCATGTATGCCCTAGAGCGTTTTGTCGCCATCGCCGACGATACGAGATCCGGTATGGTTTACTCCGATTATTACGAGCAGAAGGAGGGCAAACTCAACCCCCATCCGGTGATCGATTACCAGAAAGGAAGTCTTAGGGATGATTTCAATTTCGGCTCCCTCCTACTTTATCGTTCTTCCACGCTACAAAACGCCATAGCCTCCATGGATACGGAATATACATTCGCCGGACTCTACGACTTGCGCCTGAAAGTCTCCCAAAACGCTCCGCTGACGCATATCAACGAATATCTATATACAGAAGTAGAGAATGATTTACGGAAATCCGGAGAGAAGATGTTCGACTATGTAGATCCCAAGAACCGCTTTGTACAGATCGAGATGGAAGCCGCCTGTACAGATCACTTAAAGATGATAGGCGGCTACTTGCCCCCTCATTTCAAGCCAGTCCGTTTTGACGAGCAGACATTTCAAACGGAAGCCTCCGTTATTATCCCTGTACGTAACCGTGTACGGACGATCGAGGACGCTATCCGTTCCGTACTGCGACAAGAGGCGTCCTTCCCTTTCAACCTAATCATTATCGATAATCATTCCACGGATGGCACCTCCGAGCGAATCCAAGCGATCGCCGCCACGGACCCTCGTATTATCCATATCCAGCCGGAGCGTGACGACCTCGGCATCGGGGGTTGCTGGAATATAGGAATACACCATTCGGCTTGCGGCAAGTTCGCCATCCAATTGGATAGCGATGATGTATACAGTGACGAGCATACCCTGCGTAAGATCGTGGAAGCCTTCTACGAGCAGCGATGCGCCATGGTGGTCGGAACCTACCGAATGACCGATTTCGATATGCGAACCATCCCGCCCGGAATTATCGACCATAAAGAATGGACTCCCGAGAACGGCCGCAATAACGCCCTCCGCATCAACGGGCTTGGAGCGCCCCGAGCCTTTTATACACCCTTGCTACGGAAACTAAACCTCCCGAACACCAGTTACGGAGAAGATTACGCCCTCGGCCTACGTATCAGCCGTGAATACCCGATCGGGCGGATCTACGACGTCTTATACCTTTGCCGCCGTTGGGAAGATAACTCCGACGCCTCATTGGATGTCGTAAAAATGAACAACCATAATATATATAAGGATAAAATCAGGACTTGGGAACTCGAGGCCCGCTTAAACATGGAAAGACAATGAAACCAAACAACTGGGTTAGCTCATCACAAGCGACCGAATTATTAGCCAAGCAACTCGTGACATGGCCATTGGCCGAGAAGAACTATAAGGCACTGGAGGCCGTGCAAGTAAAATCCTTCGATATGGGAGGGTTCTCGATACGTGCGCAATTCAATCCCGCCCGTATTGTTTCCACCGGGGCCAAGGTAGATGCCCGATCCCTAAAAGAACGCAAGTGCTTCCTATGTCCCGAGAACCTGCCGGTGGAACAGGAGCGACTGCCTTTCGGCTTTCGCCATCTGGTATTGTGTAACCCCTACCCGATCTTCCCCCAGCATTTCACGATCCCTACCCGGAAACATACTCCGCAACTGATATTGCCGCAATGGAATGACTTCTTGGAACTGACAAGGAGACTCGCTCCCTTCACCGTCTTCTACAATGGACCCCGTAGCGGAGCCTCGGCACCGGATCATGCCCACTTCCAAGCGGTGACACGGGGCATCATGCCGCTGGATGAAGAGGTAACCCAATTTATACGACAATCGTATGCGAGTGTATACGACAACCGTATATACCCACTCACCGGCAACCTCCGCCCCGGCCTCGTCATCCAAGCCGCCACCGAAGAAGCCGCCACCCGGCTCTTCAAAAAGATCTACGCCGCTTTACCGATACTTCCCGGTGAGCCCGAGCCGATGATGAATATCTTCGGCTCCTATTACGATAATAATTGGGTAATCACGGTAATCCCTCGTAAACACCACCGCCCATGGCAATACGAGGCTGAGGGGAACGACCATCTCCTGTCCAGCCCGGGAGCTGCCGATATCGGAGGTCTTTTCATCACCCCTTTAGAAAAGGATTTCAAAAAGATCAACCCGGAGCTTCTGCGAGATGTTTACCAACAAGTATGCCTCAGCGACCGGGACGTAGAGGAAATTTTCGTACATTTGTCATCTAATTAGTTTTCAATAGATATGAAACAATTCTTTAAAATGATGTTTGCCTCAACGCTAGGCGTTATGTTGGCAATGGGAATAATCCTGACGGTATTGATATCCATGACTATAGGATATATCGCCACCGTAGGTAGCACACCTGATTACACCCCCAAGAGCAATACGGTATTCAAGATCAAGCTAGACGGGACGCTAGCGGATAACCCGGCGGAGAATCCATTCTCCGCCTTGATGGGCGACAAGGAAAACATGCTGTCACTGAAGGACCTGCTCGAGACGATCCGGATAGCGAAACAGAATGACAAGATCGCGGGGATTTATATCGAATCGGGGCTTCTCTCCTCGGGTAGCGCCAGCTTGGAGGCTATCCGCCGATCGCTGATAGACTTCAAGGAAAGCGGCAAGTTCGTGGTAGCTTACGCCGATAATTTCACGCAAGGGAATTACTTCCTTTGTTCCGTAGCCGATAAGGTATTCTTGAATCCGCAAGGCATCCTTGAATTGACGGGACTCGCCTCGCAAACCCTATTCTACAAAGGACTGATGGATAAGGTAGGTATCGAGATGCAGATTTTTAAGGTAGGTACCTACAAAGGTGCCGTGGAGCCTTTTATGCTGGATAAGCTGAGCGAGGCGAACCGGGAGCAAATCCAATCGTATATCTCCACCATCTGGGATAATATAGCCGAAGGCATCGCCGAATCACGCAGCATCAGCGTGAACGATATCAACCATTACGCCAATGAGGGGCTTTTCTTCGCGGACCCGGTGAAAACGGTAGAATGTGGCTTTATAGACGAATTGAAGTATAAGCCGGAGGTAGAAGCATACGTCAAAGAGCTAGCCGGACAAAATGGAGAGAAACTGAGATCGGCCAACTTAGCTCAAATGAAAACCCTCAAGGCCTCACCCACCAAAAACGCCCCGGAGATAGCCGTACTTTACGCCGAAGGCGAGATTAAGGCGCAAACACCCGGCAGCTTTTACGATATCGAACAAAGTATCACGGAGAAAATGGCCGATGAGCTTATCAAGCTAAAAAACAATGATGACGTGAAAGCCGTGGTATTCCGTGTGAATTCCCCGGGAGGTAGCGCTTATATATCCGAGCAGATATGGCGTCAAGTTATCGAGTTGAAAAAGGTGAAACCTGTGGTCGTTTCCATGGGCAACGTAGCTGCCTCGGGAGGCTACTATATCTCATGCGCCGCTAATAAGATCATCGCCGAACCGAATACGTTGACCGGCTCCATCGGCATCTTCGGCATGTTCCCGAACGCCTCCGGATTATTCGGGAAACTAGCGTTGACCACGGACATCGTAAAGACGAACACGTTCTCGGACTTAGGAGACCTCTCCCGTCCCATGACCGAGAGCGAGAAGGCACTGATACAGGGATACGTGGAAAGAGGCTACCAAACCTTCCTTTCCCGCTGCGCCGAAGGTAGAGGTATGACTACCGAAGCGGTCAACGCTATCGGACAAGGACGGGTATGGACGGGTGAGCAAGCGAAAGAAAGAGGTTTGGTCGATGAGCTGGGCGGTATTGAATTAGCTATAAGCACAGCGGCGGGGTTGGCTGATCTGGATCAGTATAGCGTAACTACCGTCAGCGGTTCCAAGAATTTCTTGGACGAGTTCTTGGAAAGCCAGCTCGGAGAGGTGAAACTCTCTATCGTCAAAAATGTATTGGGTAATGAGTTCGAGTACTTCAAGACGTTGAATAATATCAAGACGAATTGCGGAATCCAAGCTCGTATGCCTTACGATATGAAACCGTTATAATAACTGGACCATGCTGACAGATCATACGATTAAGTTCAATAAACTCCTCACTCCATTCTCTTTCCTTTATGGAATCGGGGTGAGATTCAGGAATCAGCTGTTCGACTGGAAAGTCCTTCGGACAGAGCGGTATGATCTGCCTATTATTTGCGTGGGGAACCTGACTGTCGGGGGGACCGGAAAAACCCCTCATACGGAATACATCATCCGTTTGATAAAAGACCGATACCGGGTAGCTGTACTCAGCCGTGGCTATAAACGGAAAACCTCCGGTTTCTTGTTGGCCGATCAGCGAAGTACCAGCAAGGATATCGGTGACGAGCCGTACCAAATGAAACGTAAGTTTCCGGATATTCTCGTTGCCGTAGACGCTGATCGCCGCAGGGGTATCCGCAATCTATTGGCTCTGCCAGAGAATAAGCGCCCGGAAGTGATCGTGCTGGACGATGCCTTTCAACATCGATACGTCGCCCCCACGCTGAACATCCTTTTAACCGATTGCCACCGTCTTTATACGCAAGATAAGCTCTTGCCCGCAGGCCGTTTAAGGGAACCTGTGGATGGCGCTCGACGTGCGGACGTGATCATTGTCACGAAATGTGAGTCATGTATACAACCTATAGACTTCCGGATCATAGAGGAGGATATACATCTCTCAGCTTATCAAGAGCTCTATTTCAGCCGTATTCTTTACGGGGAGCTGGAACCCGTCTTTTCCGGTAAAGCCCCCAGACGCACATTAAAAGGGCTGGCCTCTACTACAGAGGTTTTATTGGTATCCGGTATCGCATCCCCGGCACCTCTCGAAAAAGAGATCCATAAATATACGGAGCATGTCACCTCATTGATCTTTCCGGATCATCACGCCTTCGATCGGCATGACATCCAGAAAATACAAACGGCCTTCAAGCGGTTGACTTCTACAAGTAAATTGATAATCATCACGGAGAAAGATGCCGCCCGACTCCGTGACCTTCCTTCGCTTCCCATGGAATGGTTTTCTCATTTATATTGTTTGCCTATTACGGTGGGTTTCTGTATGGATCGGGAAAAACAATTTCAAGAATTAATAGTTAAACATATTGATACAAGAATAAAGAATCATCCTATATTACGTTAACAATCTTATGAGCAATAGAACAGAAATATCGACTTTGGGAGAGTTCGGGTTAATCCGTCATCTCACCGATAAAATAGAACTTAAAAATCCGAGTACGTTGAAAGGTGTTGGTGACGACGCAGCCGTACTGGATTACACAGACAAGCAAGTATTGGTTACGACAGACCTTTTGCTGGAAGGTATTCATTTCGATTTGATGTATGTGCCGTTGAAACATCTCGGCTATAAATCCGCAGTCGTAAACTTCTCCGATATTTACGCCATGAACGGCCGCCCGAAACAGATTACGGTATCATTGGGTATTTCCAAACGTTTCTGTGTAGAAGATCTCGAAGAATTCTACGAGGGCATTAAACTCGCTTGTGATATCTATGACGTAGATCTCGTTGGTGGCGACACTTCCACCTCACGCACAGGGTTAGCGATCAGCATCACTTGCCTAGGCGAGGGAGAGAAAGGTAAAGTTGTCTATCGAAACGGAGCCAAGGAGACCGATCTTATTTGCGTGTCCGGCGATTTAGGGGCCGCCTACATGGGTCTCCAATTACTGGAACGGGAGAAAAGCATATTTAATGGGGAGAAAGATTTCACGCCCGATTTCTCTGGTAAAGAATATTTGTTGGAACGCCAATTAAAACCGGAAGCCCGCAAAGACATTGTCGAGGTTCTTGACCAAGCAGGAATCGTTCCTACCTCCATGATGGATATCTCCGACGGCCTCTCTTCGGAGTTGCTTCATATATCTAAAGAAAGTAATGTAGGTTGCCGAGTTTACGAAGATCGTATTCCTATCGATTACCAAACCGCAGCCATGGCAGAGCAGTTTAACATGAATCTGATAACCGCGGCATTGAATGGAGGTGAGGATTATGAACTCTTATTCACTGTTCCTTTAGCAGATCATGATAAGGTGTCGGAAATGAAAGGTATTAAGGTGATCGGTCATATAACAAAGCCGGAGTTAGGCAATTATCTTGTCGGTCGTGACGGAGGTGAAGTCGAGCTTAAGGCGCAAGGTTGGAACTCACTAAACTAAAAAGAAATATCCGCTCTGAATTCACGAATGCAAAGCGGTCCGTCTCATTTTTATTGGGGGACGGACCGTTTTCCTATTATTTCACTTCAATGGATCCTAAATAATTATAGAAGAGTTCAAAATCACTTATCTTCAAGAAAGGTAAGTGATAAACATCCATCTTTATAATTTGCGCCTCTATAGCCATTTTCCCATACAAATCAGCCAAAGACATACTCTTTATATCACCGTTATGATAGACCTTATTCTTTTTCTCGGGAAGCTGTACCTTCTTATCCAAGAAACGGATATAAGTATAAGAAGTAGCCAGCGGCTTATTATAAGTAGGCACTTTTCCGACTTTCCTCATATCATAAAACCCTTTCGCACAAGCCGTCTCACAAGGGACATTCATGAACTCTGGTATATTCACAAATCGAAAGACACAATCATCCCATTTACAAAAGCCAATCTTAGCCAACGCATCCGGCTGGTCTGTCTTAATTTGTGGGCACCACAACCCTTTTAATGGAAAGATCTGCTTATCCATATCATATTGTAACATCTCCGACTGACTCTCAATACGAAACACCTTACTAAAATCAACGTCCCCTAACGCCTTTTCCAATTTAGCGGCATATTCTTTCTTAAGATCCGCCATAGTAAATGGATCGGCTTGATTTTTCTCTACCAGATTCTTGTCACAATGAGCCATATACCTTACTATCACATCGTCATCAACTGTCACATTATTTAATTTAAGCGCATAAACAAATAAGAGATCGGACGTTAAATCGACCATACCTTCAACTTCGCTTTTAAAATATTCCGAAACAATATTCCCTTGACTAAGCGCATCATTAATATTTATACAAAGACGCCGTCCATCCAGCTCTACCACGACAAGAGGATGCGTTTCTACCTCAGAATAAACGCCCATACCCTCAAAGAGTTTCTTATCGTAATCTGGAATATCAACGATCACCGCCTCTTGACTAGCCAGATTCTCTTTCGGCATCGTAGAAATCTTCCCATCCTTTGTAAACGTCCTAACAAACAAATATCCGGAAACCTTAGGGACACCAAACATAATCTTATCCCCTTTTTTATACACTTTCCCATCACAGGCAGACACCGCATCACGAGTTCCTATCCCAGCAGCAAATGCCAAACATACCCAACTTAAAACAATACTCCAAATTACTTTCTTCATATCTATAGCTTATTAATCATTCTCTACCCGCTTCCAAAAATAAGTAAAAATCCATATTTATCTACACGCTCCCCCTATTCACCCTGCTTATAGCAGCTAATTTCACCTCTACCCTCAAATATTTTCAAAAAATCCACCGCCACCTATTGCATATATCAAAAAAAGTCCGTATCTTTGCACCCGTAATCGAAACAACGATATACAAAACGACATGATGGTGCCATAGCTCAGTTGGTAGAGCAAAGGACTGAAAATCCTTGTGTCCCCGGTTCGATTCCTGGTGGCACCACCAAAAAGCTTTTCAATTTTAGAAAACCCTTGAATTAGAGATAGTTCAAGGGTTCTTTTTTTACCCTCGCTACGCATTTCATTACATATTTGTGAAGTTGGATTTCGCCAATTCAGTGGCTTTTTTTAAGGCTTTTGAAAAAGCCATAAATATGTATCATACTTCATTGTTTTTCAACTATTTGACAATTCCAATCTCCGGTGTGAAAAAGTAATTTTGCACACATGACCGGATGGAGTTGAAAATGTGAAAGAAATTTAAAAATTCGGTATTCCCCATCGGGATAAAAAAAAGGAATCGAACCCGGGATACAAAAGGCAATTCGAACCTGAGAAAAATGGGATTTTTATGGCTTTTCCACAAGTCCCTCAAAAAAGCCACCGAATTTAACACTTCGCTCCACGTCCTCATGCCATCCGGTTTTGACGAAACAATTGAATGTAAACCTCAAAAAACAAAAGTGATGAAACAGGGAACAATGAACATTCTGTTTTTCGTGCTTAAAACGAAATTGTTGAAAAACGGTGAGGCACCGGTATTGATGCGGATAACCATCAATGGAGACTATGACGATGTACGTATCCAAAGAAGCGTGCCCCTGAACTTATGGAACGCCGCCAAAGGATGCAGTAAAGGCAGGGACAGGGCATCAGTGGCACTGAACGCCTATATTGCCGAACTGCACGCACGCGCCTTGGAAAAACACAAGGAGCTGGTATTGGAACAGGCCCTGATTACCCCGAAACTGATCCTGAAACGTGTCTTCGGGAAAGACACCGGAATGCGTACACTGCTCGGTACCATGATGGAAGGCATCGGGGAAATGGAAACACTGGCAGGCATAGACTACTCTCCCGTCACGATCAACCGGTACAAGAACGTGGTGAAGAAATTGCAGCGGCTTATCCCCTCTTATTATGGCAAGGAGGATATCACCTTCCATGAGCTGACACCGGAGTTCATCCGTGCGTTTGACATTTACCTGAAAACGGAGGGGGGACTGTGCCGTAACACGATAGTCCGTTATATGAAATGTTTCAAGAAATTTACCAACATGGCATTGGCAAAGGAATGGATGCGCAAGAATCCCTTTTACGGTTACAAGATGGAGCAGGACGAGACCGATCCGGTATTCCTGACCTACGACGAGTTGCAGACCCTCATGAAAAAGAAATTCACCATCCCACGGCTCGAGCTGGTCAGGGACATATTTGTCTTCGCATGTTTCACCGGTCTGGCGTTCTCCGATGTCGCCACTCTGAGTGGTGAAAACCTGGTACAGGACAATCTCGGGGACTGGTGGATAAGGAAGGGAAGGATCAAGTTGGAACACCGCAGAAAAGCGTCTTCCATCAGCAACATCCCGCTGCTGCCCGTTCCACTGGCCATATTGGAGAAATACAGGGAACATCCGGTCTGCATAAAGAAAGGATGCTGCCTGCCTGTCATGTGCAACCAGAAAATGAACAGCTACCGTGCGCCCGTAAAGGTAGCGTAATGAATGTCTCTTTAGCAAGAGACTAGACTAGATTCTAAGTCTACTTCCAACCGACTTATCCGGCGGGGAAACCCAATGGGGAGTGTCGCATGTCGGTTGCAGCATGGCCGCCCTAATTGCCAAGGGCGAGTGCATCGCTGGGGAGAAAGACAGACACGAGGATGAAGCCTATACTGGTTGAACGATAGTTCAGTGAGGCATGTTGGACTTGTGACGAAAGGCAGTTGTATTGTCACACCGTGGCTCTCTCATTTGTCAGGTAGCCTTTGAGAGCATAGAATATAGCTACGGCACAACCGCAATAAGCGGAGAAAAGAACGAAAGTCGCATCCGACAGTCTGTCGCGCTAATAGTCATTACGAAACTAAACGGGGATTTCCTAAATCGGGATGCCTATGGAAACAGGGGCTATGTATAAAGATACTGAATACCCGATATGGAAACGGAGCTTCCGTAGTAGTCCGAGCAAGATAACGCCTTGCACATGGCGAAGGGAAGCAGTTGTCAACTTAATACAAACTAAGGAAAACGTGTGAGACGTATGAGAGATCCACAGCAAGTATTAAACGCTTTATGCGAACATAGTAAAGATTCGGATTACCGATACGAAAGGCTCTACCGAATTCTGTTTAATGAGGAAATGTTCTTCATAGCCTATCAGCGTACATATGCCAATCAAGGTAATATGACGCCCGGCAGCGATGGTAGAACCATCGACCGAATGAGCATTGACCGCATACGGAAAATAGTGGCAAGTCTGAGGGATGAATCTTATCAGCCCTATCCTGCCCGTCGAGTATACATTCCTAAAAAGAATGGAAAGAAACGCCCGTTGGGTATTCCCTCTTTTGAGGATAAACTCGTGCAGGAAGTGGTACATATGATTCTGGAAGCCATTTACGAAGGACACTTTGAGGATACCTCACATGGATTCCGCCCCAATAGAAGTTGTCACACAGCATTAAGAGATATAAGGGTGACATTCAAAGGAACACGATGGTTTATTGAAGGTGACATCAAAGGCTTCTTTGATAATATTGACCATAATATTATGATCGATATCCTCAGAGAACGCATCTCCGATGAACGGTTCCTGCGTTTAATCCGCAAATTCTTAAATGCAGGCTATATGGAGAAATGGACATACAACAATACTTACTCGGGAACACCACAAGGTGGTATCATCAGCCCTATATTGGCTAATATCTACCTTGATAAGTTCGACAAGTACATAAAGGAGTATGCCGAAAATTTCAATAAAGGCAAAGGACGGAGGCTAACCTGTGAATATCAACGTAATCGGAATCAGAGAAATGCATTACGATGGAAACTGGAAGACGAAACGGATGAAAACCGTAAAGCTGAACTGAAATCAAAAATTGCCCGGCTGCGCAAGCAGATGTTGGATATTCCTGCAACAAGGGACATGGATGATACATTCAAAAGATTGAAGTATGTAAGGTATGCTGATGACTTCCTTATTGGAATGATTGGCAGCAAGGAGGAATGCAAGATTGTCAAAGCCGACATTACGACTTTCATGAGAGAAAAGCTCAAACTGGAGATGTCGCAGGAGAAGACTTTAATCACCAATGCACAAGAGCCTGCAAAATTCCTTGGATATGAAATCATGGCACGTCGTTCTATGGATCATACACGCACACGGAGTGGGTTACAACGCCGTCCGTGGCTGGGAACAATTGTGTTGAATGTATCTTACGAAACCGTACTTAAGCGCCTTCAATCCTATGATGCTGTGCGTATCACACAAGTTAATAGGAAAGAGACTCTTAAGCCTTCGTCTCGTAAGTATATGGTAAATAGACAAGACGCAGATATTCTGGCGCAATACAATCTTGAATTGCGGGGATTCTACAACTACTATTCCATTGCGGACAATATCAGTTATTGGGGGTGGAAGTTCAATTATTTCATGAAGTACAGCATGCTTAAAACGCTCGGTCGAAAACACAAAAGAACTGTCGGACAAATACTCGAAAAGTATAGGGACGGGACGGATGTGGTTATCCCTTATAAGGATAATAAAGGAAACGAGAAACAAAGAGTATGGTATAACGGTGGGTTCAGATGCAAACGTTTCACAGACATCTATGAGGATAACCATTACGACAATATACCGAACACGATGTATCTTCCTGCCCCCACACTTGTGGAAAGGCTTAAAGAGAGAAGATGTGAACTATGTGGAAAAATGGGAGACCTTGTGATGCATCATGTACGTAACATCAATCAACTGAAAGCTGGTACAAGATGGAATACCATGATGATTAAACGACATCGTAAAACACTCGCGGTCTGTCACGACTGTGATGCATTAATCCACAAAAGCTATGATTAATAAAGTTATGTTGACAATGGAGAGCCGTATACATGGAGACATGTACGTACGGTTCGGGGGCAGGTTAGTGGAAACTTACCACCGCAAGGTGGAAAAGCGCTGTTGGCCTAGCCTACTCAAGGAAATCGCCGATTTCTGCGGCATAAAGAAAAACCTGACCACGCACGTGGCCAGGCACACTTTCGGGACGACCGTCACGCTCGCCAACAATGTACCCTTGCAGGACGTGTCCGTCATGCTCGGACATGCCTCCACACGCATGACGCAGCATTATGCGCGGGTCATGAACAGCAGCCTGAAAGAGGCGATGAACAATGTGAAGGAACGTCTGGCGCAATAGACGTACGACACACCATTAAAGCCGTCCCCGGAGGATGGCTTTTTTTGTATCAGGACAGTTCAGGAATAACTGCCATTCTTTCAATTTCTTACCTGCAAATATAGCCCTTTGCCGGGTTGATTGCGCAAGGCGGCCCCTTTCAGGGGCTGGTTGGCTAAAAGAAAATCATCCTCGCTTCGCTGCGGTATTTTCTTTTGCCAAGCCTTGCGCAATCCCCGGCAAAGGACAGTCCGGCAAGTAAGAAACCGAAAAACCGGCTCCACGGAGCCGATAATGTCAAACAAACTAAAAAAAATGAAGGTATGAACAGAGAAACGACAAGCAAAGTCCACAAAGGACAGCAGGGTGCCAATCCGAAAATGAGAATGTTGGTTTATCGGGAAAGGAGCTATCCCGCACGGGAGGTGCAAGGCAGGGACGGAAGCTATACGGTTGCCGCAGACAGCCTGGTGCCGGAACTGCTGGACGGCATCGGAAGCCATGATCCGGCAGCTTTCAAGCTGGACGAGGAAATCGCCTGCTATTGCTCGGACGAGGAAATCCAAAAACTGGCGGACGAAGAACTGGTAGAAATAATTTATGAATGGCAACGGTTATGACTGAAACAACAACAGCAAAGGTCCGGGAAGAACAAGTAACGGGCCTTACCGCAGAGAATGCACACCGGGTCACGATGATCCGGGAAAAGGGTACGGACCATCCTCCCGTACCGTTCCATTTCAGAAAGGAGTATCATGGAACGGGCAACTACGTACACCTGTACGGAAATCCGGAAGACCGCAATGAATTGCATTCCAGGGACTTCAAAGACTGGGAAGCCGTAGCGTTCAAACATCCGGGCTATCTGGAGGATATGTGGAAACAGGCTTGCGACGCATACGCATGGAGTTCCTTCGACCCGGAGATTCGTGGCGAGACGGACATCATGATCTACGGGGAGGAGCTGCACAACGACCTGCAACTCATGCAGGAAGAGGAACGGGATACATACATCGCCGCCTACCGGCAAAAGCTGTCCGCCCAGCTCTCGGCCCTCTCACGCTGCGCCAACCCGATGGTGACGGGACGGGGCGGATTCGATTACCACAGGCAGGAGAATACGAACAGAAGCTACCGGAACCGCTACGAGGAGTTCCGCAATTGGCGGCAAAAGGTTCTTGAAGCCGTCAGACGGAAAAAGGAAGCCGCACGACCGGAGGAAGAAAAACTGGAAAAGGCATGGCAGACGCTCAAACGCGACATCAGGAGCAGCGCCGATACCATCCACGGGATTGATACCGGACAATGCCGGGGTTATAGCCGTGCCCTGTTCGTCAGCAGCATCCTGAACAAGGTATCCACCTTCGCCAATCACGGGGAAGTGGAAATCGTCCGCAGGGCCGTGGACTTCATTTCCGAATATAATGCAAGGGTAAGGAAACCCGTCATCACCCCGAGAAACAAATTCTTCCAATTGCCGGAACTTGCGGAACGGATGCGCGAAAGGCTGAAAGCGGTGCAAAGACGGGAAAACAAGGAAGTGCCGTTCGAGGGCGGGACACTTGTATGGAACTATGGGGAAGACCGCCTTCAGATCCTGTTTGACAGGATTCCCGAAGACAACAGACGCAAGGAACTGAAATCCTCCGGATTCCGCTGGTCACCCAGAAACAAGGCATGGCAACGGCAGCTCACCTCCAATGCCCTCAGTGCCGCCAAGAGAGTGTTGAACCTTCAAAACATCTGAACCATGAATAACGACAAACTGAAATTCGTAGTCGATTCACGCAGTTTTGACGGCAGCTGCGTGACCACCATGTCTGACGGAATACACGGCGACTACCATCATGAGACACTGGAGGAACTGAGGGACAGGGAAAAGAACCCGTACTGTAGCTAACACTTGAAAAGGGACCCGGGTAGCATTTGAAACGTGTACCACCCGA
>OCAL01000471.1_pt1 | contig 15884 bp, 17 predicted proteins | sample 1477141 | NCBI WGS metagenome assembly OCAL01 (sample SAMEA2580295, study PRJEB22360) | human gut metagenome | biome: human gut; feature: human-associated habitat; material: faeces | place: Denmark | collected 2008/2010
GGGAATACATAATTATAACTTTTCATTAAGTATCCGCATCTCATTTGATTATAACTCTTTTGTGACAATGATTTTTTTAAGCTGTTCTAAAAAGCGTTGACGCTCTGGGATAGGGAATAAGGGATAAATATGAAATAAATTGTAACCTGGGATAAACTGATGCTTTATTCCTTTATCATTTAACATGTGAGAGAACTTAACTGCATCAGGATATAATGTTTCTTTGGTTCCTACAGTAAGTGTAATATGTCCTAGGCCTTCTAAATCACCATTCATTGGAGACATCTTATAGTCATCTAGTGGTGCATCACCAGCCCATAACTCTACAAGATATTTACTGCCATCAATTCCAAGCATTGGATCTTCTTTTTCATATTTTCTTGCTTCTGGATTCTTAAATGTCGCATCAAGCACCGGTGAAATAAGAACAATATGGCCAGGTTGACTGAGTTGCTCTTTTTTTAACATTTGTGCAAAAGCTAATGCAATTTGTCCCCCGGCTGAATCTCCAATGATGACCAAGTTTTCAGGTTCATCAATTTTAGTCAATAATCGCTTATATATTTTTGTTAATAATTCAAATGTCGTACGATAATCTCTGTGTGGTATTTTAGGATATACGGGCATAATCACCCTAGCATCGAGCGCATCAACGAGTAAGTCTAAATATTCAAAATGATTTTCCAAAGGATCTTGGAACCATGCGCCTCCATGTACATATAAGACCGTGCGTTGATCTGGAAGACCATGATCATTAACAACATAGACTAAAGAACCATAATAATCTCTTATTTGAACTTTATGCTTAAATTCATATGTTGTTCCATTATATTTACCTGCAGTTTGATATTTAGTCTCATTCAAAGCTTTTTTCGCGTCATCTATACTTTCAAATGTCTTTTTCATTCCTGATATTCTAATCATTTTCTCTTGTAAAAAACTTTTATAACTACGCTTTTCTTTCACTTTTGCGAATAAAACTGTACCAAATAATGTCGAACCTATTATAGTAGCAATCTTTTTAAACATGAATGTGCCAACCTCCTCAATCTATAACCATTTTAAACCATCAGCGTCTAAACATTGAGTAATTGGCTCAATTTATTAAATCTTATTTAATATTAATAAATCCATTACCTAAGACATCACGCACATCATGAATCACTAAAAAGGCATTTTCATCATATTGATTAACAATCTTTTTTATTGCTCCAACTTGATTTTGGGATACCACGGCATATAGAACTTCTGTATCACTTTTTTGGTAAGCACCTTTACCACTTAATAAGGTTGCCCCTCTTCCAGTCATTTCATATATATCAGCACTGATTTCTTTATTATATTTTGAAATAACTGTCACAGCTTTTTTAGGATTAAATCCTTCAACAACAAAAGACATTGATTTTTCAACAATAAATAGCATCACAATAGTATATAATACATTCGTTATAGGTAAAACAACGATAAATGATAACACGATGATTGCATCTAATATAAGTAGTGCTTGTGACGTCTTCATCTCACTATATTTTGAAATGATACGTGCAATGACAGATGTACCACCCAATGTACTATGAGCAGTAATTACTAACCCAGAACCGATTCCCAACATTAAACCTGCAAAAATTGAATTAATAAAATTATCATGAATACCTAATCCGAATGTGTGAGTTAAATCAAGAAAAATTGAACTTGCGGTGATTGTTATAGCAGTGTAAATCGCTGTCGTTCTACTGAGAAATTTCCAACCTACAATAATTAATATTGCGTTAATGATGAAGGAACTGAGTGCGGGTGAAATACCTAGAGTATAATTCAGAATTAATGAAAGGCCTATAGAACCACCCTCACCTAAATTGCCCGGTATAACAAAACTATTTACTGCGATTGCAATAAGTAATGTCCCTATAAGGCATAAAGATATATTAATCATATGGACTTTATTCTGTTGCTTCTTCATTTTGGCCTCCTTCATCTATTGACTGTTTAATTTAAAATATACGAGATTAATCATAACACGAATGAAGATACAGCCCAATGATTAAAAATACAAAAAAATAAATGCCTGTGAAATCTACCGAATTAATTTCCCAGGCATTTTTAAATTTGCTATTTGATTTTCAATTATTATTTTAGAATAGCTTAATCGATGGCATTTTGCATCATATACAATTGTTTTTCAAACGATTGCATATCGATAAAACGTGCTTGTCTATGCATTTCTTTCCCTTTCAAAAAAATTAAATCAACAGGTACTGTAAAAATAGAAAGTTCTCCGGCAATAGCTTCAACATTAGATTGATTAATCACACCTAATTGTGCTTTCGGATAGTCCTTTAGTAAATCTTGAATTTGGGGTAATACTGCATGACATACTGTACAATTATCTCTCATAATATGAACAACAGCTAAAGCGTGTGCATTTATAAATCGGTAAAAATCTTCAATATTTTGTATATTCTCATACATGATATACACCTACTATCTTTCAAAGACTTAACTCAATCATAAATGATTTAAGTGTAAATGAACAATGTATCGCACTTCACTAATTTAAATACTCTATTTAATTTCATAAAAAACTGAACACACTGAGTAAAATGTATTTTTTCACAAAAATTATATATATCCATTCAACAAACGTGGTATAATTATTGTGAAAAATTTCACATAATAAATGGAGGTATTGATATGAAAGCTTATGAATACTTAAAACCTGGTCATGCACAACTTACGGATAAAGAGAAGCCAACCATTACGAGCAGTACTGACGCTATTATTCGCATAGTTAAGACGACAATATGTGGTACAGATCTTCATATCATAAAAGGAGATACACCTGAAGTTAAATCACATACGACACTAGGTCACGAAGGTATTGGAATCATTGAAGAAATTGGTGACAACGTTAACAACTTCAAAGTTGGAGATAAAGTGATTATCTCTTGCATTTCATCATGTGGCAAATGCTACTATTGCAAAAAAGGTATCTATGCACATTGTGAAAACGGAGGAGGATGGATATTAGGACATTTAGTGAATGGTACTCAAGCAGAATATGTTAAAGTTCCTTTTGCAGATAATTCTTTATATCACGCCCCTTCAAATTTAAAAGAAGACGCCCTTGTAATGTTATCAGATATACTTCCAACAGGTTATGAAATTGGTGTTTTAAAAGGTAAAGTTAAACCTGGCTGTACAGTAGCCATTGTAGGTGCTGGTCCTGTAGGTTTAGCAGCATTACTTACAGCACAATTCTATTCACCTTCAAAAATTATTATGATTGATTTAGATGATAATAGATTAGAAACCGCTAAAGAACTAGGTGCTACGCATTTAATTAACTCTAAAGAGACTGAAACCGCAATTAAAAAGGTAAAATCGTTAAATCCACGTGGTGTTGATGTTGCTATTGAAGCTGTCGGAATTCCACAAACCTTTGATTTATGTCAAAATTTAATTGGTGTCGATGGTACGATTGCTAATGTTGGTGTGCATGGGTTACCTGTACAACTTGATATAGATAAATTATGGATTAAAAATATTAACGTAACTACTGGTTTAGTTTCAGGAAATACAACTGAAGAATTACTTGAAGCGTTAAAAAGCAAAATAATACAACCAGAACAACTCGTGACACATTATAGTAAACTGAGTGAAATCGAAAGTGCCTATGATTTATTTAGAAATGCAACAGATCATAAAGCGATTAAATTAATCATAGAGAATGATATCACAATTTAACATATAAAATTGACCTGATTAAAAGATAAATCTACTTTTAATCAGGTCTTTATTGTTATGTTTACTATCTAAAATATAGCCATAAATAACCAACAAATACCGGTAATGTTGAAACAGAATTATTCAACATGTGAACCATCATACTATCTTTGATATTACGTCTTCTGTTATAGGCAAGGTATAATACACAACCCATTAGAAAATAAATTGCATATGAAAATATATTTGTTGATAAATGTTGTGAACTAAAAATAATAGAAGATATAATGAATGGTAGCCAAAATCGATATTTCATAAATAATGTTTCTTTAAAAATTCCTCGGAAGAGTAATTCCTCTAAATACGGACCTATAATACATATCATTAAAACAACAGTTGCAACAATTGAAATATGTGGTAAATGGTCTTTTTGTAAAAGTAAATCTAAACTTTCATTGATTTCTTTCTCATTCGCTGTAGTATCGTTGCCAGTAAATATGACCATTAATACACTACTTAGAATACTAAAAACCATTGATAATACCAGAAAACCAATATTAATAAAGATATCTTTTCCCCTCATTGATTGATATTGTCTTTCATATGTATGACTCAAATAATAATTCCTAACTAACCATATGATTAATAGTGCTGTACCAGTTATTAGCATACTTAATGCGATGGATGTTAACTTACTGAATTTCACTGAAAAAGGTAAAGCTATTAGTGACACGCCAATAGGTATTTGAATTAATAAAATCATTCCGATGAATATCAAAATATTAATTATTTTATTACCTTTAGGTTTTTCGTTAGAAGATTGATTTTGTTTCAAGTCATCCATGATTACCATCTTTCCTTTCTCTTTAAAATGATATGTCCAATATCAACATTGCCTATAATTATCACGCTTGTCAACTTTGTAAAATTCCCCTTATTAAAATGAACGCTAAACTAGGATAGAATTCATTGTCCCCTGTCTTCTCCCCAACCCCAACTTGCTTTGTCCGTGGAATTTCTTCGGAAATTCTCTGTGTTGGACTCATCTCATAAGAATCTGTATATACATAAAGAAAGTCTGGGACATAATATATCCTTGTCCCAGACTTATTTGTTTTAGCCATTAAGTTATTCTTATAGGCTTTATTTAATTGTCATAATCGCTTTACCAGGATCGACTTGTTTTACATCTTCAATTGTTAATGTTTTGTCTTCTTGGTTTGTTATGATTACTGGTGTAATAATACTTGGAGCATGTTCCTTTAAGTATTCTAAATCAATCTTCATTAATGGTTGACCTTGTGTTACTGGTTCATCAGTATTTACCAAACTTTCAAAACCTTCACCATTTAATTTAACTGTATCGATACCAATGTGAATTAACACTTCAACACCACTATCAGACTCCAATCCTATCGCATGTTTTGTAGGGAAAATTGTTTTAACTGTACCATCAAATGGTGCTACAATTTCTCCTGAATCTGGTACAAATCCGATACCATCACCCATCATCTTTTCAGAGAAAACTTTATCAGGTACTTCAGATAACGGTATTATCTCACCATGTCCAGGTGCGTAAATTTCTGTTTCTACAATATCTTCCACATGTACAGGATCATCTGACACTTCTTCATCAATTGTTGTTTCACTTGGTTTTGTAATTTCTCCACTTATTATCTTAGCCATATCATGTTTGATTTGATCAGATTTAGGACCGAAAATAGCTTGCATATTGTTACCGACTTCAAGTACTCCTGAAGCACCTAATGATTTAAGGCCGGCAACATCAACTTTTGATTTTTCATTTACTTCTACTCTTAGTCTAGTAATACAAGCATCTAGATGTTTAATATTTTCTTTACCACCCATTGCTTTCAAAACATCGAATGGCAGTTGACTAGCCGATGTAGTTGTTACAGATGATTTTTTATCTTCACGACCTGGTGTTTTATAGTTAAATTTAACAATAAGGAATCTAAATACAAAGTAGTAAATCACTGCATAAATAATACCTACTGGGATGACAAGCCACCATGCTGTTTTATTAGGTAGAATACCTAATAAAACATAATCTATAAATCCTCCAGAGAAAGTATATCCTAAATGTACATTTAACAAGTATAGTGTCAAGAATGATAAACCATCTAATACTGCGTGAATTACGAATAAGAATGGTGCTACAAATAAGAATGAGAATTCTAATGGTTCAGTAATACCAGTTAAAAATGATGTTAATGCAGCAGAAATCATTAAACCTGCAACTACTTTCTTATTCTCAGGTTTTGCTGTTTGATAAATAGCCAATGCTGCAGCTGGTAATCCAAACATCATGACTGGGAATTCCCCTTGCATGAATTTACCAGAAGTTAAATGAGCACCTTCACGGATTTGTTCAATAAAAATACGTTGGTCGCCTCTAATTATCTCTCCAGCAGCATTTTTCCAAGAACCAAATTCAAACCAGAATGGTGCATGGAAAATGTGATGTAAACCAAATGGTATTAATAATCGCTTAATAAATCCAAATAAAAATACAGCTAAACCTGTATTTGAATCTAATAACCCCTCACTAAATGCATTTAAACCGTTTTGAATCGTTGGCCAAATAATTGCCATCGGAAAGGCTAAAATGAAAGATGTTGTTGCCATCATAATTGGTACAAAACGTTTACCTGCAAAGAATCCTAAATATGATGGTAAGGTAATATTATAGAATTTGTTATAACACCAGGCTGCTAGTGCACCAATAATAATACCTCCGAACACACCTGTTTGAAGTGTAGGAATCCCTAATACATTTGCATATCCATTAGTTGGATCAGATAATTTATCTGGAGTTACATGCAAGAATGCCCCCATTGTTTTATTTAAAATGATAAAACCAACAAATGCAGCAATAGCAGCTACACCATCTCCACCTGCAAGACCAATTGCTACACCTAAAGCAAAGATAATAGGTAGATTATCAAATATAATACCACCAGCACCTGTAAGCATATTAGCGATTTGTTGAACAATATCATTTTTTATAAATGGAAGATAATGTTGTAACGCTTCGCCTTGAAACGCAGTCCCAATTGCTAATAGCAACCCTGCAGCCGGTAAAATCGCAACTGGTAACATTAAAGCTTTACCGATACGTTGCATTTGACCAAATAGCTTTTTAAACATAATCAATTCATTCCTCTCTATCTTCTTATTTACGTGCCACAAAAAAAGCATGAACAAATAAGACTATCAATTTCATATCACGAAAGATAGACACTCTTATTTGCTCATGCCTGCATAACCAGTAACACGCAATGATTTTATTTACATCTAGTATACACATTCAATAAAGCGTTTACAATACTTTTTGAAAATTTTACATAAAAAAACTCGACTACTTAGAGTCGAGTTTCTAAAAATGTATTATTATAAGAAACGTTTAGCTGCTACAGAGATTGGTGGGATTTGATCAAAGTCTAAGTTTTTATCTTCAGTAATTGATCTATAAGCCCATTTACTGTAACCAAATGCTTCTTCGTTTACAATTTTACCTGGTAATGGTGCAGCATTAGGATCAACATGAACATCAACGATTGTTGGAACATCTTGAGCCATTGCCTCTTCAACGATGTCGTCAAGACGACTTACATCTCTCACAACATAGCCTTTACCACCAGCAGCTTCAGCAAATTTAGCATGATCCATATCAGAGAAATCAATGGCATACTCTAATTCACCAGCAGCTTGTTGTTCATATTTAATGAATGACAATTGTTTGTTATTTAATACGAAGATTGTCATTGGTAAGTTATATTGAACAGCTGTAGCAAAGTCTTGCATTACCATTTGGAACGCACCGTCACCTGTGATAGCTACTGCTTGACGGTTTGGATAAGCAATTTTAGCTGCCATCGCACCTGGTAAACCACAGCCCATAGTACCTAACCAACTAGAAATAATGAATTTATTATTTACAGATAAGTTTAAGTAACGCGTAGACCATACTGTAGAAGTACCAACATCTGCTGAGATAATTGCATCATCTTTTAAGTTAGCATTGATTGCTTTCATTAAACGTTCTGGACGTAATGGTGAATTGTCATTATTCAAATCTTGTTTCATCCATTTATCCCAAACTGCTTTACGTTCTAATGTCTTATCTAAGAATGGACGTTTTGCAACATGCTTAATGTTTTCAGTTAGTTGATGGAAAGCAACTTTACTATCACCTAAAATACCTACATTAATTTTAAAGCGTGCACCAATATTTTCTTCGTTCGTATCGATTTGAATAGCTTTAATGTTTTTCTTAGGTAAATAGTTAACATACGGATAGTTCGTACCAGCCATAATTAATAAGTCTGCATCTTGAATTGTTTGATAAGATGTTTTAGTACCAATTTTACCTAAGTTACCAATACTATAAGGATGATCGTCAGGTAAGATTGTTTTTGCAGGTAATGTGTGAATAACTGGAATTTTTGCAGCTTCAATAAATTCACGTAATTCATCTTTAGCGTGTTGTGTACCTAAACCAATAAGCATTACTGGTTTTTTAGCTTTATCAATTAATTTAGCTGCTTTTTTAATACTTTTGAATTTTGGTGAAGCTGGTTTTGGTTTAGTTGTATCAACTGCACGATTTGTAGTGTCTTTAATTTTTTGAGTTAATAAGTCATTTGGACAAATGATAACAGAGACACCTTTTTTCTCGTATGCCGTACGAATTGCTTCATTTGTAATTTCAAATACGTTATCACCTTTTTGAATTTGGTGGTGATATACAGCAACATCATCAACCATTTTAGAAATGTTTGTCTCTTGGAAGAATTTTGTACCTAATAATGTACTATTTGTTTGTCCAGCAATAATAAGTTGAGGTACATTATCCATTTTAGCATCGTACATACCATTTAATAAGTGTACAATACCAGGTCCTCCGATACTTAAAGCTACACCAATTTTCCCTGTCATTTTTGTGTAACTTGCAGCAGCTAAACTCGCTACCTCTTCATGACGTACGTGATAGAATTTAAATTGATCTCTGACCGTACGTAAGCTATCAACAACAGCATCTACTGAGTCGCCAGGAATACCATATAAATGATCAATATTCCAGGTTTGTAATGCCTTAACTAATGCTTCATTTGCTTTAATTTGTGCCATTTTTACAAATAGCCTCCCTTTCTATTAATATGAGTAAATCTTTTTCCCTTTAGTAAAACAATAAAATCAGTACTGGTATGAGAACAGAACTAATGACTGCTGTTAAAATCATACCAATTGAACTGAACGCTCCTGATTCAATATCAAGCTCTAATGCTTTTGCGGTACCAAATGCGTGAGAAGCATTCCCATAAGTTAGTCCTCGCGCAATGGAAGATTTAAAACCTCCCATACGTAAAAGCATTGAACCTAAAATACTGCCGATTAAACCTGTAGTTATGATAAAGAGCACAGTAATTGTATCTGTTCCTCCCAATTCTTGAGAAACCTCTATACCTACTGCTGCTGTAATTGATCTAGGTAACAGGGTAACAATTGTGTCTTTAGAATAACCAAAGATTTTCAACGTTGTAAATACTAACACAAAATTGAGAACTACACCAGTCAACACGCTTGTGAAAATAATTGTTAAATATTTTTTTATTTTGATAAAGTGGGTATGCAAGACATACAACTGTAGCGTTTAAAACATGGTTAATCCAGGTACCACCTTTCATATACCCCTTATAGCTTACTCCGCAAACCAATAAAACAATAATTATTGCAATTGATGCAATAAGAGCTGGATTTAATAGTGGATTATTGTATTTATCTTGAATCTTTTTGGAAACATAGTACAGAACAATAGTTAACAAAATCATTAGAACTGCTTGTAAGTATTCATTCATGAGTGATCAGTTCCTTTACGTGTATTGCTTTTTTCTAGCATTTTTTCAGCGATATAACCTGATGATAGTGCTACAAGGCATGTACCAATTATAATAACAATAAAGAATAATATATAATTCATCGTGATATTAGATGCAACATCCATAATTCCTACCACTGATGGGATAAAGAAGAAAACCATTGTTTTAAGTAAAAAGTCTGCTCCTACATTAATCCATGATTCAGGTACAATTTTAAATTGTAACAATAGGAAAAAAAGCATAAGCCCTACGATACTACCTGCTAGAGGTATATGAAGTAATTTTTGAACTTCTGTGCCTATAAAAGTAATAAGCATGATAAGGGCAAGTTGAAGTATTAACTTAATGACAAATTTTGCTTTTTCCATCAACAACACCCCTTTCTAAAAATGTGTCCAAATTGTTACTGTATTTTTTTAGTGACATTTTCTATTATAGTGTTTGCTATTATATATTAAAAATATTTATTCATGATATTTTATATTCCTTAAATCTATGAAAACGCTAGCAAATTAATAGTGCTGAGAACTAATTGATAGTAAAAAAACGTAGGGCAGAATTAATTTATAATTCAAAACCCTACGTTTTCGTTGTAATATGACTTTGTAAAAACATATTATTTCACATCTTTAACAACTTCGCTCTTTTATTAAATGCATTGTTTGTTATTATATTTATATTATTCTTCGGATAATCTTTCTTTCAAAAATTCTATCCATTTATTTGTAGCATGACTTAAACGTTTATCTTTTTTCCAAACGACACCAAGCTCCCAAGTTGTATGTGCATTTTCCAAATGTACAATTTTGACGTCATCATTAAGTAATTGTGCTATAGTGGCTGGCAATATGGAAATACCTAATTGATTAATGACAAGATTTTCAATCACATTCCATTGTGAGATTTGTGAGGCCATGTTCGGCACGAATCCAGCATTCTTCGCATTTTCAATAATTTTATCGTTGAGATAGAAATCTTCATTAAATAAAATGAAGTTCTCATCAGCTAATTCTTCCATTTTAATAGAAGATTTTTGTGCTAAAGGATGTTCTTTATTTAAAACTACAGTCAGTTCTTCTTTGTTTAAAGATATACATTCAAATTTTTGATGATCTACTGGCAATGTTGTCACACCAATATCCACTTCATCATTAAGTATAAGGTTTTCAGTCGTCTTACCACCACTTTCGATTAAGTTGTACGTGATATTCGGATAAAGTTGATGAAAGTCTCCTAATACGCCAATAAATTTACGCATGCTCATCACTGCAGACATACTAATAGTGATATGACCTGTTTCTAAACCATACAAACTATTAATTTCAGTGGGCAAATTATCATATAGTGCGATGATTTCTTGACATTTCTTGAAAAAAATTTTACCTGCATCAGTAAGTACTAAACTTCTTTTACTCCGGTCAAATAAAGGGACAGCCATCTCTGCTTCAATATCCTTAATTGCTTTACTGATAGTTGGTTGCGCAATATACAAGGATTTTGAAGCGTTTGTCATACCACCTTGTTTGACAACTTCAACAAAGTATTTCATGTGTTTTATATCCATGCATATCCCCCTAGTTTTGATATAATTCAATAGTAAGTTTAATTATACAACAAAATTGACCTTTCTAGCGATTAATATATTTAAAAACTATAATTCAAAACATTTTATTTAGTTTTTCAAGTATTTTAAAAAACGAAAATATGTTAAAATAAAAGTCGGCTCATAAAATATATTATGAGGTGAGATATTGAGCTTTTACGAATTTATGCAAAATTTCCTAGGTGATGACACGCCATTAGGTGAATTGGTTGATTGGATTAATCAAGATATCAATTTCCCTAAAGACGTGACGAGCCAAAAAGAAATCTTGACATATTTTCGAAATCATCCATGTCCGGAAAACATACCAGTGACGAGTATCAAACGGGCACTAGCTGTTTTCAACCAATTCACTAAAGTATAAATTGATGTTATGACATGACTTTAACATTTACGCATACTTATATACATGGAGTTAATCATCTCGTACCTGAGTGAGATTACATTTTATTTGAATGTAGTCTCACTCTTTTTTTACTCAAACGATTATTACGATAAAAATATGTATATTTCATTAATGTTACATTTACTTTGATAATTCATTTCTTATATTGTATAGCGCATTTTTAAATACTATTATTATTACTGTCATTAAATAAATACATTTTTTGGGAGAAAGAAATGAAATTCAAAAAATTATTATCTCGTATTATTATCGCTACAATGATTACATTTACTGGAACACTCTCATATCAAGCTATTGAACAAACGCATATTTCCCATGCTGCACATAATTATTATGGTAAAAAACAATGCACTTGGTGGGCATTTAAACGTCGTGCTCAATTAGGTAAACCTGTATCAAATCGATGGGGTAATGCTAAGAATTGGTATAGCAATGCACGTCGATCTGGTTATGCAACTGGACATAAGCCTCGAAAATACGCTGTTATGCAATCAACGAGAGGCTATTATGGGCACGTAGCAGTGGTTGAAAAAGTATATAAGAATGGAAAAATCAAAATTTCTGAATATAATTATAATGTGCCATTAGGCTACGGCACACGCATTATTAGTAAATCGTCTGCACGAAACTATAATTATATTTATTAATCAAATCAAACAAACCGTCAAACAAGTATATCCTTGAAGCTATATATCAATATATACCCGTTTGACGGCTTTTTAATTATGACTTTCTTATATTCATCAAGATTTCTTGAGCTTTGGCAGTATTAGCTTGTGATTCATATTTGAGCGCTTCAGCTACTTGCGCAATTTCTTCGCCTTTTGCACCTACAACAATCGCTAATGATTTATATTGTAAACTCATATGTCCTTGTTGTATCCCCTCAGACACTAGCGCTCTACATGCAGAGAAATTTTGTGCTAATCCAACAGCAGCAACAACTTGCCCTAGTTCCTGTGCATTTTCAACATTAAGCAAATTTAATGAGGCTTTAGCAATAGGTAAAACTTTCGTACCTCCACCTACTGTCGCTAAAGTCATAGGAACTTCAATAGTTCCAACCAATTTATTACGTGAGCGATCATATTCCCAAGTAGCTATCCCTCTATAATGACCATCTTTGCTTGCATATGCATGAGCACTTGCTTCAACTCCTCTTGTATCATTGCCTGTAGCCAATACTACAGCGTGTATACCATTCATCACACCTTTGTTATGTGTTGCAGCACGATGTATATCTACTTGTGCAAGAACTGACGCTCGTTCCATACGTTGTGCTACCTCTTCGCCACTTCTCTCTCCTCTATGTAAATCTTCAATATCTATTTCCCCTTGTACTTTTACTACTGATGCTGTCGCATGATTAGATAAAATACTCATTAAAACATTTTGATTTGAAAATTTAACTTTTAGATGTGCAGTGATTGCTTCTAATATTGTATTTAACATATTAGCACCCATAGCATCTTTAGTATCAACAAAAACCTTCAAAGATAATAATCGATGATTAGGGAATGTATCTATTTCAATACGTTGATATCCTCCACCTCTTGCTTTAATAGAAGGGTAAGCTTCATCAGCGATTTGATGAATTTGTGATTCAATTTGATATATTGAGTTAGCTAATGTGCCTGTGTCTTCAACATCATCAAAGACAATTTGTCCAATCATTAGACGTTCACTTGAAATTGTCTTAAATCCACCACTTTGATTAACGAGTTTTGCGCCATAACTTGCTGCTGCTACGACAGAAGGTTCCTCTACCATCATAGGTACTACATATTCTTTATCATCAACTATAATTCGAGGTAATAACCCTACTGGTAGTGCACCTTGACCAATGACATTTTCAATTAAACTGTTTGCGACTTCCTCATTAATTAACGGATGATTAAGTAATATTTCATAGTTTTCATCATCTAGCCAACCGTATTCAACAAGTTTTTTTAATTTATCTTTTCGTGTTAAATGTCTAAATCCTTTATCTAAACTTTTCATTTATGTACTCCTTTAAAATATCTTTATATTACTGTAGTAATGTAACCTTTTAACTTTCGCTTTAAATATCAACTGCTAACATTGTCTTGCACTCAAATAATTCAAAACTTTTCACAATTTTTGTAAAGCGCTTACATATTTATTATATATTCCTGGTCATGTCTGTTATATTTCATTGTATAAAACGAATTTTCTTTGGTATGATACTAGTGCTACTTCAAAAAAAGAAAGGATGTCACACCTTATGAATATAGGTATAGATAAAATAAGTTTCTATGTACCCAAATATTATGTAGACATGGCTAAACTTGCAGAAGCGCGCCAAGTCGATCCTAATAAATTTTTAATTGGAATTGGTCAAACTGAAATGGCTGTGAGCCCAGTGAATCAAGATATCGTATCTATGGGAGCCAATGCTGCTAAAGATATTATAACAGAAGAAGATAAAAAGAATATTGGTATGGTTATAGTAGCAACTGAGTCTGCGATTGATAATGCCAAAGCAGCAGCCGTTCAAATTCACCATCTTTTAGGTATTCAACCCTTTGCAAGATGCTTTGAAATGAAAGAGGCTTGTTATGCAGCAACACCTGCAATTCAACTTGCCAAAGATTATCTTGCTCAACGCCCTAACGAAAAGGTTCTTGTCATTGCTAGTGACACAGCTCGTTATGGTATTCATTCTGGTGGTGAGCCTACTCAAGGTGCCGGTGCAGTTGCAATGATGATTTCACATAACCCAAGTATTTTAAAACTTAATGATGATGCCGTAGCATATACTGAAGACGTTTATGATTTCTGGCGTCCAACGGGTCATCAATATCCCTTAGTTGCTGGTGCATTGTCGAAAGATGCCTATATCAAGTCATTCCAAGAAAGTTGGAATGAATATGCACGTCGCCATAATAAAACACTCGCTGATTTCGCTTCACTATGTTTCCATGTACCATTCACCAAAATGGGACAAAAAGCTTTAGATTCTATTATTAATCATGCCGATGAAACTACACAAGACCGTCTTAACTCTAGTTACCAAGATGCAGTTGATTATAATCGTTATGTCGGTAATATTTACACAGGGTCCTTATATTTAAGTCTCATCTCTTTATTAGAAACACGTGATTTAAAAGGTGGACAAACGATTGGTCTCTTTAGTTATGGTTCTGGTTCTGTAGGCGAGTTCTTTAGTGGAACATTAGTAGATGGATTCAAGGAGCAATTAGATGTTGAGCGCCACAAATCTTTATTAAATAATAGAATAGAGGTTTCTGTTGATGAATATGAACATTTCTTCAAACGCTTTGACCAATTAGAATTGAATCATGAACTTGAAAAATCAAATGCAGATCGTGACATTTTCTATTTAAAATCTATTGATAACAATATTCGTGAATATCATATAGCAGAATAATCTAAACTCAATTCTTTTGCTTTTTTAATTTTTTTAAATGAAAAAATCGAATTTACTATTCATACTTGCCCCTAAAAACAACGTCATATAGCTGTTTTTAGGGGTTTTTTTAATCCCAAGATAGTTCATTTCATCTATTATAGACCTCTACTATTTATATACTGTTTACCTACTATTCATAGATAAAAATGAATCCTATTCATAGATCAACATTGACAAATAACTAAAGCAATTCTATACAATAACGTATCTCAAGGTTTCGTTGTTTTTTTAGGTCTGTATAAATGTGTCATATCTATTTCTTCCAATTTTAATAATTTTATTTTGTTGTCTAAAGTACCTCCGTATCCTGTTAAATTTCCATCTTTACCAACCACTCGATGACATGGTATAAGTATAGAAATAGGATTACTCCCAACAGCACCTCCTACAGCCTGAGCAGACATTGCTGGCTTATTCATTGCTCGTCCTACTGTTTTAGCAATCTCTCCATATGTTTTAAGTTCTCTATAACGAATTGTCTGAAGTTCATTCCATACCTTCTGTTGAAAATCAGTGCCTTTTGGTGCTAACGGTACTTTTATCTCAGGATAATTCCCTTTAAAATACTCTCTTAACCACGCTTTAGTATCTTTAAAAACATCTAACGTATCCTTTGTTTTAATTCCTTTCAAATGTTGATTAGGGTATAAGACATGTGACAACGAGATGCCATCGTTTGTAATTAATTGCAATAAGCCAACGGGCGAGTCATACATTGATTGATACATATTTCTCCAACTCCTTAAATGTGTATATCATTCTAGTCATATCCTTATAAACTAACGCATTCTATTC
>OCAL01000478.1_pt1 | contig 15623 bp, 17 predicted proteins | sample 1477141 | NCBI WGS metagenome assembly OCAL01 (sample SAMEA2580295, study PRJEB22360) | human gut metagenome | biome: human gut; feature: human-associated habitat; material: faeces | place: Denmark | collected 2008/2010
TAGCAGCATGTGGCAACTCTAAAGACAAAACTGACTCGTCATCTTCAACACCATCATCAAGTAAGGTGACCAAAGAATCTTCTTCAACTGATTCAAGTGCTTCAGTAAAAGTCAACAAAGACGGATCAACTGAGGTCAGCGACGGAAACGGTAACTCAGCAAAAACAAACGGTAATAATACTGTCGAAGCCAACGATAGCGAAGGTAACAGCGCAACAGTTGGTCAAGATGGCTCAGTCGACGTTAATAGCCAAGACGGTACAAATGTCAAAGTTGGATCAGACGGGACTGTCTCAATTGGTAACTAAATAAGATAAAAAAGGCTAGCTCTTCTGCTAGTCTATTTTTTAGGTTTAGATTGATGTAAACGCTTCCTGAAAGTGCTATAATAGGCGTGGAAATCCAAATTCAGGAGGTGAGACAATGAAAAATAAAATCATCTTGGGATGTTTGGCTGCAGCGACTTGTGAGATTCTCTTTGGGCTCAGTTTTATCTTTACCAAATCTATCACAGCACAGGTCAGTGACCTGGCTTTGATCTCTTGGCGCTTTGTCACCGCCTTCCTTTTTATCAACCTTTATTTTCTCATCAGTCGACGTCGGATAAACATTAACGGTAGAAATCTTAAACCTCTGACACGTATTGCCATCCTCAATCCAATAATCTATTTTATCTGTGAAACGATTGGCATTCGTATGACGACTGCTTCTGAAAGCGGAGCCTTCCTCGCCTGTATCCCAGTCGTTGCCCTTATCATGTCCAGCCTAATTTTAAAAGAATGGCCTAGCCGTTGGCAAGTGGTCGGTGTCATCACAACCCTTGTCGGTATTATCATGGCTGTCTTTGCTGCTGGCGGTTCTACTCACTTCTCCCTTGTTGGCTACTTGATTCTAGGGCTAGCAGTCATCTCCTACGCCCTGTATTGCGTTGATGTTGAAAGGGCAAGTCAATTCACCAGCCTTGAGATTACCTATTTTATGCTTGCCAGTGGTTGCCTGACATTTGGACTCTTTGCACTCAGCCAAGGCTTTCTAGCTGGCTACTTAAAAGAACTCTTACTTCTTCCTTTGACCAATCCAAAATTTACAATCACTATCCTTTATCAAGGCTTGGGATGTAGTGTTCTGGGCTATTTGCTATCAAATTTTGCCATCGCCAATATCGGGGTTAACCGAACAGCTTCCTTCATTGGGATTTCGACAATTATATCTATTCTAGCTGCTGTTGTCGTCTTAGGAGAACCCTTCTCGCAGCTACAAATTTTTGCAGGCATTTTAGTCGTCCTGGGCGTCTATGTGGCCAATAAAAACTAAAACTCTCGGGAATTAATCTTCCGAGAGTTTTTTAGTCTTAATCAAGCTCTGTTTGAATCAAAACGACGAGTTCTTCCTCATTAGGAATACTGCTAACCGCAGTCGGCTCAGGTAAAGGCTTATCTCCATACCCTTTAATAATATGTGATAAAAACACAGATGCTTTCGTCATGGCAAGAGGCAAAGAATCTGCCCTAATGCTACGACCAAAGTCAGGAAAACTAATTTGATAACCTTCCTCAATCGTGTGAAAAATCGCTGGATATTCGTATAACATGTCTCTTCCCCCATTTCAATACTAGACCCCTCTATGATAGGATGAGTTTGAGGATAAGTCAAATGAAAATCGTTATATTGGGAAATCAAACCATTTGAAACAAGGCAGCAAAGTTAAAATAAGGCTTAGTCCGTATTCAACTTGAAAAAGTGGCACCGATTCGGTGCTTTTTTGCTGCACAAAGAGTCCCTTGGAATTATCCAAAGGACTCTTTTTATCTGTTCTATTTCTTAACCTCATCCAAAATCTTAATCACCTTATACAAATCTGGTTCTGTGATTTGGTAAGGCGCTTGTTCACGGACAATTGGTTTGGCACAAAAGGCGATGCCGATGCCAGCTGTCTTAATCATAGGCAAATCATTAGCACCGTCACCCATAGCAATGGTTTGCGAGAGTTCGAGACCATTTTCTGCTGCCCAATCTTTGAGTTTGGCTACCTTGACATCTTTGGTGACAATGTCACCATAGACCTTACCAGTTAAGACACCATCAACCACCTCTAGGTGATTAGCCTTAACATAATCGATTCCTGCTTCAACTGCTAGTCTATCCACAGTCTCATGGAAACCTCCAGAAACCAAGCCTACCTTAAAGCCACGGGCGTGGAGTTCATCTACAAGTTCCTTGGCTCCCTTGTTGAAATGAATACGAGCGTAGACCTTGTCAAATATACTCTCTGGTAATCCCTTGAGGGTCGCCACACGCTCATTCAAGGCCTGTCTAAAATCCAATTCTCCACGCATGGCACGCTCTGTGATTTCAGCAACCTTTTGACCAACGCCTGCTTCTTCTCCCAATAAATCAATAACTTCTTCTTGGACTAGCGTAGAATCTACGTCCATAACTAATAAACCTTTAACTTCTGACATAATTACCTCGATTCTTCGATGTCTATATAAGCCTTCACTAGATTTAATTCAAATATGAAATGAAAAACGGACCTTACAAAAAAATCTGGACCGCAGTCCAGAATCTTTCTCTTACATACGAATTTGTTCGCGTGTCTTCTCGTAAGATGATACAAAACGATCTGTCACACCTGGTTCAACTGTTTCCAAGGCATAAGAGATTTCTTCCAAAGATGCATCATAATCATGATCAACCTCAAACAATTTAAGTGCATGCTCAAAGCTACTTTGAACAGCAGGTTCGAACGAACGGTAGCGGTTTGAGTATTGCAAGAGTTGCTCAGTCAAGGTTGCATTTTGAACAACCAAGTAAGCAGTCTCTTCCAAATGATCAATGGCGTTTTTAGATGTTTCTGTCAAACGCATTACCGCATCAATATTAATACGGCCACGGCTGAGTTCGTCCATAAGGGCCTCAATTTGAGCACTTGTTGAGAAGAAGACACTCAAGAAGGATTGAGGATACCTGGCAGGTTACGTTTTTCCATGTAACGCTTGATAACATGCAATTTATTAACATAAACATCAAGCTCTTCACGTGCTTTAGCTTCGTTTTTCTCAATAGCCTGAAGATTTTCAAAGACCTCAACCTGACCATTTTCAACAGCTGACAAGGTATTAAGACTCTTTTCAAAGATTTTCTCAAGTTCTGAGAATGGTTTCACCTGAGTTTCAAAGTTTTCAAGGGTTGGAAGAACAGCTGTCTCCACACCTGAAATATCAGATGCAAAGCTACGAACATCTGCCGCATAAGTTTCATCGAAGATGTAAGTCAACATGAGACGCTCAAGCTCTTCTTGAAGTTTCTTGTTGTTTTCTTTAGCATGCTTGAGATAATCTGGCAAAACTTTCTTTTGACGCATAACAACCTTGTATGAGGCAATTTCACGTTCAAAAATGCTATACAAGTTGTCAATTTTTTCTTGAATCTCAGCGTTTTCTTCTTCCGCACGGTCTAAATCAAGAGAAACCAACTCACTTGAGTTTGAACGGATAGCTTCACGAATTTCTTGGAAGCGACGTTCGATATTTTTCTCAGGGAAGTGATAATTTTGCTCAATCAACTTGCGATAGCCAGATTCCAAATCATCCAACTGATCTGGGAAATCATCTTCCAACTTAGCTACAATAGCAGGAATTTTCTCTGAAATTTGACCCAATGCAATAGTGTGCTCTTCTGCACGATCCAAGATAGTAGATGCTTCAACAGGGTCACCTGATGAGTTAAGAGTCACGAATTCTGCAAACTCAGCTTCAATGTTTTTAAGCTGTTTATTGATTTCGGTCATGGTAGAACCGAAATTATCAGAGTTTTCCTCGATTGAGTTTTGCAACTCTTCGTACAAGTCTAGTGCATGCTTAACACGAGCACTGTTCTTTTCTTCTTGTTCTTTCAAGGTTGAGAGCGCCTCGCGGATAGACTTGATGTCTTCTTCCACAAGATCCAACTGACTCTCAATGTTATTAATTTCACCACTAGCCTTGAAGAAATGGAAGGTATCGTTCATATTTTCAGCTTCGAAAATATGATTTTCAATATCTGCGAATGAATTTGTCGAGATATCTATCCATTTCTGATTCCATTCACGGAAGGTTGTCTGACTTTGTCCAATCAAGTGAAGCTTTTTGACTTCTTCAATTTCTTCATTAACTGGCAAGTCAAATAATCTTTGCTTGCGTTCTTCAAGCTCTGCAATCCGCGAATCATTTCGTTTTCTAATAAGAATACCGACTAAGTAAGCGATAATTACGAGCATAACTACCACTACAATCAGTAAAACAATTCCGCTAGACATAGTTTCTCCTTAATCGTCTATTATGTTCATAAATGTAGAATAACATTACGATTATATCATAGTTATCCTAGCATTGCACCCTTTTCTAAAAGAATATTAGATATCTAGAGTACTGTAAACGGCATTTTCTTCGATAAATTCGCGGCGAGGTTCAACCTTGTCTCCCATCAGCATATCGAAAATCTTATCTGCTTCTGCAGCATCATCCACAGAAACACGTGCCATCAAACGATTTTCAGGATCCATGGTTGTTTCCCAAAGTTGGTGGTCATCCATTTCACCCAAACCTTTATAACGTTGTACCGTAGGTTTTGAACGTCCCACACTATACTTTTCAAGAGCAGCACGCAATTTGTCTTCTTGATCGGCACCAGGTTGGATGTATTCTTTAATCTCAGAACCAACCTTAACCCCATAAATTGGTGGTTGAGCGATGTAGACATAGCCTGCTTCCAAGACTGGACGCATAAAGCGGTAAATCAAAGTCAGAAGCAAGGTACGGATGTGAGCCCCATCGACATCGGCATCGGTCATGATGACCAACTTGTGGTAACGTGCCTTACTGACATCAAATTCAGCTCCAAAACCTGTTCCCATAGCTGTGAAGAGAGAACGAATTTCTTCATTGGCTAGAATCTTATCCATGCTAGCCTTCTCAACGTTCAAAATTTTACCTCGAATTGGCAAGATAGCTTGGAATTCACGGTTACGCCCTGACTTAGCAGAACCACCGGCTGAGTCCCCTTCGACAATGAAAAGTTCATTCATTTCGGCATTGTTTGATGAACAGTCTGCCAACTTCCCTGGAAGGTTAGAAATTTCAAGCCCTGACTTCTTACGTGTCACTTCACGGGCACGCTTAGCGGCGATACGGGCCTTAGAAGCCAAAATCCCTTTTTCAACAATCTTCTTAGCAATAGCAGGATTTTCCAAGAGGAAGCGACTCAGAGCTTCACTGAAGAGGCGATTGGTAATCTTAACCACTTCAGAGTTTCCAAGCTTGGTCTTGGTTTGACCTTCAAACTGTGGGTTTGGATGCTTGACAGAGATGATAGCAGTCAACCCTTCACGAACATCATCCCCAGTCAAATTATCATCTTTTTCTTTGAGAATCTTATTCTGACGCGCATAGTCATTAATGACACGCGTTAAGGCTGTACGGAAACCTTGTTCGTGGGTACCACCTTCATGGGTGTGAATGTTGTTAGCAAAACTCATCACCGTTTCATGATAGCCAGTTGTGTATTGCATAGCAACTTCAACCGAAATACCATCCATCTCACCATCAGTGTAGATAGGTTCGTCAAAGATAACATCCTTGTTTTCATTGATGTATTTCACATAAGACGTGATACCACCTTCGTAGTGATAATGTTTCTCTTGTTCGAGACCCTCACGCTTATCTGTGATAGAGATACGGAGCCCCTTATTCAAAAAGGCTAGCTCTTGGATACGTTTAGCCAATTTTCCAAAATCAAACTCGGTTGTTTCTTGGAAAATCTCTGGGTCTGGCGTAAAGTGGACAGTCGTACCATGTTTCTCTGTTTCACCAATTACTGCTAAATCTGCTACCACGACCCCACGTTTATACTCTTGGAAGTGGATATGGCCATTTTTATAAACCTTAACATCAAGTTGTGTTGAGAGGGCATTAACGACCGAAGAACCAACCCCATGCAAACCACCAGAGACCTTATAACCGCCTCCGCCAAATTTACCACCAGCGTGAAGTACTGTAAAGACCGTTTCAACTGCAGGACGGCCAGTTTTTTCTTGGATATCGACTGGAATACCACGACCATCATCGACAACGGTGATAGAATTGTCCGGCTCAATAAAGACCTGAATATGAGTGGCGAAACCAGCCAAGGCCTCATCGATTGAGTTATCGACAATCTCCCATACCAAATGATGCAACCCTTCTTTTGAGGTTGATCCAATATACATACCTGGGCGCATACGTACCGCTTCAAGCCCCTCTAAGACCTGAATCTGGCTGGCATCATATTCTTGCGCTTTTTCTTCAAGATTTTTTAATTCATCAGTCATCTATGTCACAATCTCCAATAATGATTTGGCCATCAACAAGCAAGGTATCCAGACCCGCTGCTCGACCAGCCTCTATATCTATCTGGCGGTCACCTATGACCAAGCCATGTTTAATATCGTATTTGTTAATTAAATAAAGAAAACTATCTGGACTAGGCTTTCTAGCAAAACCATTTTCAGAAGTTACAACCTCCGTAAAATAAGGGGCAATCTCTGCCTTATCAAGGATGTCTAGCACCAAGTGATTACGGTGGCTAACCAAGAAATTACGCCCACCTTCTTCCACTATCTTAGCGAGGATAGCCTTAGCCCCCTCAAAAAGTACAGGCTCTTGCAAATGCTTAGCTTCCTCCTGTTTGTATAGGGTTCGAAAATCGGCTATATCGGGAGCAAATTTCGCGATAGCTGTGCTGGTTGATACCTTAAGGGCATCATAAATTTCTTGGTGCTCTGCCGTCCGACCAAATTGCTCTAAAGTTGCTAGAAAGGCTTGGGTTGATACCTGGTAATTATCCAACAAGGTACCACCCAAATCCCAGATATAATCTCCATAATTCATAACCTTAATTATACCATAAAAGGTCAGATTTTGCTTGTTTTTCACAGCTAAAAAGGCTTGGATAAGCTATCCAAACCTTAATTTTTTATTTCAGAATCAAACTTGCCACAATGGGACTAATAAAGACATATAGAATCCCTGTTACAGCAATTGAAAGACCACCCATGGCACCTGCAACCTGACCATATCTGAAGGCAGCTCCGGTACCTACGGCGTGTCCAGTTCCTCCGAGTGAAAGTCCGATAGCAACTGGATCTTTAATGCCAATCATTTTTAAGAAGACAGGACCCAAGACAGAGGTTAAGATACCCGTAATAACAACGACAACCAAGGTTACTGTCGTAATCCCCTGCATTTTTTCCGAAATTCCTACAGCCATGGCAGTCGTTACAGACTTAGGAAAGAGAGAGATGGCTAGGAAATAATCCATCCCAAAAAGCTTAGCAATCAGGGCCGTATAACTCGTATTTAAAACACAGGCAACAGTTGATCCAATTAGAATACTCTTATAGTGATGGCGCATGAGGTGTAGATTTTTATAAAAAGGAACTGCTAGCGCGACTGTTGAAGGAATAATCAAACTGTTAAGGTAAGAACCACCTACATAGTAATCCTTGTAGGAAATACCTGTATAGTGCAAAATGACAATAATCAAGGCAGTCGATACAAGAAGAGGCGTTGTTAAAGGATTAGGAAAACGGCGATAAATCAAAAGCCCTATTGTGTAAGCTAGTACAGAAAGTGTTAGCCCAAACAAGGGTGTATTAAAAAAATTAGCCACGTTTAACCTCCTCGTAATCACCTTCAAAATGTTTTTTGATGAAACCGACAACTACTGCAATCACTACAATATTAAGAACCAAGGCTCCCATAATAATCAAAATAATAGGGACAATATTCGCTGAAATAGCATTCCATCGTTCCATAATACCGACACCTGCTGGCAAAAATAGAATGGTCATATTGGTAATTAAAAACTCTGCTACTGCATGAATATGACGTAGACGAATCCACTTAAGCTGAAGAGCAATAAGAAGCAAGAATAAACCAATAATGCTTCCAGGAATAGGTAATTTGAAGAATGTTGAAATAGCTTCACCAATAACGGCAAACAAACAAATCAACATGAATTGAACGTAGTATTTCACGACTTGCCTCCTAGGTTTAATCACCTATTAGTCTACTCCTTTTTTTTTGAATTTCAAGAGTTTTCAGTAAATTCTTTTGAAAAATTGAGAGGTATAAATCAGCCTCTTTGAACATAAAAAAATCCAACCCTAAGGCTGGACTTTATCACAGATGCCACCACCGAGAATTGAACTCGGAACGGAGCATTACCATTGCTCTATTATACCATTTAACTATAGCGGCAACTGTTTTAATCTTACCATACTTCTATTTACTGTGGCAAGATTTTTTGCTTATTTTTTATAAATTTAAGTCTTGGTAAGGGGTACGGTAACCCACCTGTAAAACCTTACCATCTTTAATCAAGATAGGACGTTTAATCAACATACCATCTGAAGCCAAGAGTTCAACAGCTTCATCAAGAGATAGGGTTGGCAACTTATCCTTTAGACCTAGAGAGCGGTAGGATTGACCACTCGTATTGAAGAATTTCTTAAGTTCTAAATCTGACCCTTCCAAAAGCTCTTTTAAAAATTGAGCTGAAGGTGGATTTTCCTTAATATTAATAGATTCAACATCTAAACCTAATTGATTGAGTTCTGCCTTTGCCTTACGACAAGTGCTACATTTGGGATATTCATAAAAAGTATACATGTTTTTCTCCTTTTTTCTAGCATAAGACATCTGTCTAAGGATTGTCAAACCTAATGCCTTCTAAATGAAGTAAGAAACGCTTAGCGTCTTCTCCTGCAGCGTATTTTCCTATATGACCACTACTAGGAAGAACCCGATGACAAGGGACGATAATCAACCAGGGATTCTTACCAACAGCAGTTCCTACAGCCTGAGCTGATTGACATGAAATCACTTTACCAATCTGACTATAAGTTATGCTCTGCCCCGCAGGAATGTCCCGTAAAGCTGACCAAACCTTTAGCTGAAAGGCTGTCCCTCTATCAGCTAGAGGGAGGATATCTGGACTTGGATGATTGCCTTTAAAATAAGCCTCTAACCAATTCTTGGTCATTTTCAAGATAGGATTTGAGGTGTCTACTAGCTCCTCTTCCTTGATCCCTGCCTGAAAATGTTTTTGCCCCTCCAACCAAATACCATAAAGTGCTTGGTCACTAGCCACCAAGCACAAGCGTCCAATAGGAGATAAATAATACTGACGATAAAGCATGTCTTTATTATAACAAAAAAGACAGGAATCTCTTGTTCCTGTCAATTAACTCTTATTGTTTACCTTTAATCAAACGCACACGAACGATATTGTCACTAGCTTCAAACTTAGCAACCAATTCATCAATCTTAGACTTGTCTGTTTCATCAAGGTCAAGAAGTGTATAGGCATAGTCGCCCTTAGAACGGTTGATGATATTATCGATATTGATATTAAAATCAGAAACCGCAGTAGAGATACGAGCCACAATATTAGGCACGTTTTTATTAATCAAAGTAATACGGTATGGGGCACTCAAGGCCTGTTGCACACGTGGGAAGTTAACAGAGTTAACAATTTCACCTGTTTCCATGAAACGACGGATGGTTTGACCAGCCATAATCGCACAGTTAAGTTCTGCTTCACTTGTTGATCCACCAACGTGTGGGAAGACAGTCACCTTAGGTTTGTTAAGGAGGTCTTCTGTACCAAAGTCGGTGATATAGCGTTTAACCACACCTGTTTCCAAAGCATCAAAGAGGGCATCGTTATCTACCAACTCTGCACGGGCAAAGTTAATGATAGTTGTCCCTTTTTGCATGAGGTTAAAGGCATCCGCATTGAAAGTACCTTTTGTATCTGGTGTCAATGGAACGTGAACAGTGATATAGTCACAGTTTTCAAAAATCTCTTTAAGATCAGAAACACGTTTTACATGGTGAGAGATATTCCAAGCAGCTTCAATAGAAACATATGGGTCGTAACCATAGACCTTCATTCCCAAACGGTAAGCATCATTGGCAATACGTGCACCAATAGCACCGAGCCCGATAACACCCAATGTCTTACCAGCAATCTCGCTACCTGCAAACTGTTTCTTACCTGCTTCAATTTGTTTAGGAACATCATCACCACTAAGTGTGTTAACCCAAGCATTGGCCGCAATATAGTCACGTGCTGAGAGTAAGATAGAGGCCAAAACAGCTTCTTTAACAGCGTTGGCATTGGCACCTGGAGTATTGAAGACAACAATCCCTTTTTCAGTTGCTTCGTCAACTGGGATATTGTTAGTACCTGCACCAGCACGCGCAATAGCTTTCAAGTTGTCAGGAAAAACAGTGTCATGGAGATTTTGACTACGAATGATATAGGCATCCGGATTTTCCGCTAAATCACCATCAATTTGGAAATGATTTCCAAGTTCCTTCAAACCAATCTGGTTAATATTGTTATACGTTTTTACACTAAATACCATAATTTTATTCCTCTTAAATCAATGTATCCCGTGGTGAGCTGCTTCATCAAGTTCTTGATAAAAGGCTTGCTCTCGCTTAGTTTTGATTTTCTGATAAGCAAGACGTTCACCATCAATAGGAACCTTGCCACAATAGACATAGCCAAGTTTCTCCAAAATATGCTGCATGACAGTATTCTTTTCATGCGTATCGCAACGGAAATCATGAGCATCCGTTCCCTCAATAAGACCTTGAATGAAGGTTTGAGCAATGCCCTGACCCGAAAATTCACTTAAAACGGCGATTCTATGAAAAGTAATGTAGCGCTTATTGTGGTGTTTCCAGTCCCCATCATAGATTTTGTCGTAAGCAGGGTCTCCATCAACAATCACCGCAGCATAAGAAACGATTTGACCATCAACAATTCCTACATAGGCCTGCCCGTTAAGGACATCGTCAAAGATAGTTTCTTCAGTAGGGTAACCATCAGATCCTTGCCATTGAGTACTCCCCGCTTCTGCTAAAGCAGTTCTAGCACTCTCAATCACAGTCATGATAGCCCCAATTTCATTTGGGAAGGCTTGTCTAATTTCCATCTCTTTACCTAATTATTTATTTTCGGCTTCAAATTTCTTCATAAAGTCAATCAAGTCAAGTACACCCTGACGTGGGAAAGCGTTATAAACACTAGCACGCATACCACCTACTGAACGGTGTCCTTTGATATTCTTGAAACCAAGAGCATCTGCTTCTGCTACAAACTTAGCATCCAACTCTTTACTTGGTGTTACAAATGGGATGTTGCAGACAGAACGATCCTTGGCATCTTTGACAGGATTTGTGTAGAAATCAGATGACTCAATGTAGTCGTAGAGAAGACCTGATTTCTCACGTTGAATTTCAGCCATCTTGTCCACGCCACCAATTTCATTTTTAACCCAGTCAAAGACGAGTTTTGAAATATAGATGTTGAAACATGGTGGTGTATTGTAAAGTGATCCTGCTTCAGCTTGAATACGGTAATCCAACATGGCAGACAATTGTGGTTGGTCGTTAAGGAAGTCTTCACGAACGATAACAACTGTCACCCCAGCAGGTCCAATATTTTTCTGAGCACCAGCATAGATAAGGGCAAAGTCCTCAACATTGTAACGAGCAGCCAAAATATTTGAAGACATATCAGCTACGATTGGCACACCATTAGTATCAGGCAAATCGTAGATAGATGTTCCTTCAATGGTATTGTTCGTTGTCAAGTGAACATAAGCTGCTTCTGGATCAATTGTTGCTGGGTCAAAACTTGGGATATGATCGTAAACAGTTTCTTCTGAAGAGGCCAAAAGAATTGGTTCAAAAGGAATAGTTTTTGAAAGTTTAACAGCTTCTGTATAAGCTTTTTTACCCCATGAACCACCTACAAGGTAGTAAGCTTTCTTACCTTGAGCGAGGTTAAGTGGGACCATTGTAAATTGTGTTGAAGCGCCACCTTGCAAGAAAATAACCTTATAGTTATCAGGAATGGCCATAAGCTCACGAAGTGTCGCTTCCGCATCTTTAACGATTTTGTCAAATTCTGGAGAACGGTGGGACATTTCTAGCACGGACATACCGGAATCTTGATAGTTAAGCAATTCAGCTTGGGCTTTTTCAAGCACTGGTTTTGGTAATGTAGCAGGTCCTGCTGAGAAATTATAAATTGTCATAAAGACACCTCCAAAATTTTAATGGTCCTATTATAGCGAATTTTCTGAATATTGTAAAGTGTTAACAGTAAAAAACGAACGGGATTAACCGCTCGCCTCAAAAAAGTTAGGTATTTTATGTATATTCTTATCAGTAATTGATTTTAGTATCCGTTTATTTTTGCTTAAGAAAATAGGCTGCCCCAATTAGATTAGCTCCATTATGATGATGACAAGCAACAATCTCGGGACGTTTAATAATTTTACCGATAAAGTCAATCTCATGGTGAACCTTATCAAACTGGCGGTTGACCTCCTCGATAAGTATCGGCTGAGCTGAAATACCACCTCCAATAACAAAGGTTTCCACATCAAAGATGGTTTGAAGATTCAAAATGGTAATGGCTAGATTACGGCAATAGCTTTCAAAAAGCGAATAGACCGTTTTATCTCCTGCATTTATGGCCTTAAATGCGGCTAAACCATCCTTTAAATCTGAGTTACCTAGCACTTCATTTACCTCGGTAATTAAACCGACAGCCGACAAAGTCATGCCTCGCATCAATGAAGGATCAACTTTTTCCATTTGAACTGGTAAAAGAAAGGTCAACTCCCCCGCTTGAAAGTGGCTTCCTTGAAAAAGTTTACCATTAATAATAAATCCACCACCTAGACCTGAACCCAAAACAAGGGCTGCACCATTGGTCACTCCTTGCAAATGACCTGTGGCTAGCTCTGCTAAGGCCGCTGCTTTACCATCATTAAGAGCCATTACAGGCAGATGGTACTTGGCTTCGAGGACCTCTTTAATACGAAAGCCGTGGAAGAACCTCAATAAGCCACCATGATAAATCACACCTTCCTCAGTATCAACTGTCCCTGGAACACTAATTGCTAAACCTGATAAGTCTACTTTAACTGAAGTAACTATCTGATCAATCACGTCAATAGCTTGTTCCAAGGTTTGTGGGGATGACTGCGTCGGCAGATTCTTTTCAATGGCGAACTGCTCCGAAACAAGTGCTGACTTCACCTGTGTTCCCCCAAAATCAATCGCTAAAATCGTCATAAGCATCCTCCACAGATTGTTTTTCGTCATTATAACACAAAAGAGCAAAAACTAGAAAAAACGGTTCCAAAATGCTATCATAAACTTACACAATTAGATAAAAGGAGTATCTCACATGACTAAATTTCTACACACTTGTGTCCGTGTCAAGGACCTAGAAGCCTCACTTAAATTTTATAAAGAGGCACTTGGTTTCAAAGAAGCTCGTCGAAATGATTTTCCAGAATATAAGTTCACCCTTGTCTATTTACAACTCGAAGATGATCCTGATTATGAGTTGGAATTAACCTATAACTACGACCATGAAGCTTATGATCTCGGGGATGGATATGGTCATATCGCCGTTGGTGTTGATGACCTAGAAGCTACACACCAAGCTCACAAAGAGGCTGGCTACACTGTTACAGACCTCTCAGGTCTTCCTGGTAAACCAAAAATGTACTACTTTATCACTGATCCAGATGGCTATAAGATTGAAGTTATCCGTTTGACGCAATTCCTAGAAAAATAAAACAAAAAAAGTCAGATCGTATAGATCTGGCTTCTTTTTGTGCTTAATTTTTATTATCTGTCTTTAAGGCTGACAAAATTTGGGTACGAATATCATCCACACCGTTTGGATTATTTGGTAGGAATAAGGTTTGATTGCCTTTAGCCGCAAAAGTATTAAGCGTATCTAAGTATTGGTTAGTCAAAAGAATAGACATAATCTGCTCTTCAGACATACCCACATTGGCCTCTTTAAGTTCTGCGATTGATTCAGCCAATCCATCAACGATAGCCTTACGTTGTTGGGCAATACCAACCCCGTGAAGACGATCTTTTTCAGCTTCAGCTTCAGCTGCTGTGACAATCTTAATCTTATCAGCTTCTGCCAATTCTTGAGCTGCGACACGCTTACGTTGAGCAGCATTGATTTCGTTCATAGACTGTTTAACTTCAGCATCTGGTTCAACTTTGGTAATCAAGGTCTTAACAATGATATAACCATAAGTTGTCATTTCTTCAGCCACTTGGTGTTGAACCTCAAGGGCAATTTCATCTTTCTTCTCAAAGAGTTCATCGAGCGTCAATTTAGGAACTGATGAACGGAGAGCATCCTCAATGTATGATTTAATTTGAGCTTCTGGACGCATGAGTTTATAGTAAGCATCTGTAACATTTTGCTCATTAACACGATATTGAGTAGCCACATTCATCATGACAAAGACATTGTCCTTTGTCTTAGTCTCAACCACAATCTCACTTTGAAGCAAACGTAATTGAATACGAGCGGCAATTTTATCGATACCAAATGGTAAACGCATATGAATCCCACTCGTTGCAATTTTTTGATAACGCCCAAAACGTTCAACGATAGCCACTGACTGTTGACGTACAACGTAAAGCATACTGATGAGAATTCCCAAAATAATCAGGAATGAAAACAGTAAAAAGAGAAGTGCTGCTTGCATGTTAAGTCCTCCAAAATAAACATTAAAATTTTCTTTGCTTTATTATAGCACAGTGATACAATTTTTCAAGAAAAATAGCATAGCTCGTTCGAAATAGTGTAAAAGAGACACTTTCTTTATCGCTTATATGTCAGCACTCTTGAAAACTTGGAAACTCCTGTTAATCGAGAGAGTTGTACGCAACAGGCGAGACTTTTCGATATAAGAAAAAGGCTGAAACGAAATCGTTTCAGCCTCTTAGTATTTTCGAAAATAAAATCGTTTGAAGAATCATTCTAGATGGCATCCAAAACTCAAATCTCAAAAGACTTACTTACGATACATTTTAACTTGAAGGTAAATATCGTTATAGATTCCGAGCCATTTTTGTCCTAAGTTGTTATAGACTTCAAGGTTTTTAATGGTTGATTCTGATGGATAAAAGGCTTTATCATCAGTAATACTCTTTGGAAGCAAAGCTTTAGCTGCTTGGTTAGGTGTGGCATAACCGATATATTCAGCATTTTGGGCTGCATTTTCCGGTTTAAGCATGAAGTTGATAAAGGCATAAGCCTCTTTTTCATGCTTTACAGTCTTAGGAATCACCAGATTATCAAACCAAAGATTTGAGCCTTCAGATGGGACAACATAACGTAGGTCCTCATTTTTATCAAGCATCTCACTAGCTTCCCCTGAGAAGGTTACTCCAATGGCCGCATCACCTTGAACCATGTAGCCCTTCATCTCGTCACCAACAATAGCCTTGATATTTGGTGTTAGACTATTAAGTTTAGTTTCAGCCAAACGTAATTCAGTCATGTTCTTCGTATTCAAGCTATATCCCAGGCTATTGAGTGAGAAACCAAGGACTTCACGCGCACCATCAACTAGCATAATCTGGTTTTTGTAATCTGGTGACCAAAGATCATCCCAGTGCTGTGGTGCTTTTTTCACCAATTTTGAATTATAAACAATACCGACAGTTCCCCAGAAATAAGGGATGGAATAG
>OCAL01000490.1_pt1 | contig 15241 bp, 9 predicted proteins | sample 1477141 | NCBI WGS metagenome assembly OCAL01 (sample SAMEA2580295, study PRJEB22360) | human gut metagenome | biome: human gut; feature: human-associated habitat; material: faeces | place: Denmark | collected 2008/2010
CTGACCTTAGCCCTGCTAGATGTGGTCCTTCAGTATAATATTAAGAGTATGAACATGATTGCTGATGTCTTTATTCTGATGGTTTTGGCTATTCTGGCTAAAGGAAAGACTTGGACGGTAACGCAGTATGCTTTTCATACCTTGTTTCCAGTGGTGACATCAGATTTGCTTTATCGTTTATTGGGACTCTTCTTTATTCCCCTTCTCTTAAATCTCCCTGTAGCTGAGGTGGGGTCTAATGCTCTTTTCTATCTCTTATCTTACGGTTTGATTTTGCCACTTTATTTTGTATTTGACCGTTTCTTGGGCTTGGATTTGAAGCGTTGGAAGGTCTATAGCGATGACTCTTTCCAGAACCTCCAGATTTCTAGAAGAGTTGCTATAGCAATGGCCATTTATTTATTGGGAATCTATCTCAGTGTGAATTTAGACAGTTGGTTCCCTGGCTACTCTTCAGAGGTGGAGTTGAGACTTCGGATGCTTTGGGTTCTCTTGTCCGCAGTGGCTTTCATTTTCCTAATTGCCCATCTTAATCAACTGTCTAGGCAGTATTTGGAAGAGAGTTTGGCCATGGAGGAAAAGAGGCATTTGAATAGTTTGACCAAGGCCAACCAAAAGATTGATCTTCTCTACAATGAGTTGTTACAATACAGACAGTCTTATCAGACGGTTGTGGAACAATTTTCAGAGGAAGTACGTGACCAGGAAGAGGCTCTTGCCGAACAGGTGTACCAGAATGTCCTTAGAGAGAGTGCCAAGGAGTTTGAACGTTTCCGTGTCGTTGATAATCCTAAGCTGGAAAATATTCAGTCCCTCCCCTTACGTAGTCTGCTTTCGGCTCGTATGATGGAGGCTAAACGTAGTAATATTCCAGTGACTTGTGATATTCCTGAGGAGATTTCAGGGTTTACCATGAACGTGGTTGACTTGACCTTGCTGGTGTCTATTTTCTTTAATAATGCGATTGATGAGAGTAAGCAGGTACCTGCCAGTCAAATCAATTTTAGTTTTCATCGACATGATGAGGATGGAAGTTACCATTTCGTCATGGAAAATAGGACGCAAGAAGAAAAAGTTGACCTTGATGCCATTATGCAGGAAGAAAACCAGAAGAAGACCTCAGGTCTTAACCTCCACTCAGCCAAGGATATTCTTAGGAAGTATAGCGATGCCAACCTGATTACAAGCAGTGGTGATTACCTCTTCAAACAGGAATTGATTTTTAAATAAAGATGTAGAGCTGAATCAGAGGATTTGGCTCTTTTTTTAGGTACAGGTCCATAAAGGAGGGGTCTTTGCTGTGGTGCTTGTGCTTATGTGTGAAACTTAGGACATCAGAGGAGATAGGAGCGAGAGAGGAGTCTGATTGTTGCTTCATTCTGTGTTATAATAGCAAGGATTAGTGGTTGTTAGCGCTAAGTGAATGGTAATTCTTCCTTAGCCCAACGACTGGTGAAGAGACAAGAAAGGGACGTCTTATGAAATTACTTTATACGGATATGTCTCAGGATTTAACAGAAATTCTGACGGAGCAGGCAACCAGCTATGCTCAAAAAGGGAAAAGGGTCTTTTATATTGCCCCTAATGCTCTGTCATTTGAGAAGGAGCGTAAGGTCTTGGAATACTTGCCTCAGTCAGCCTCCTTTGAGATTACGGTGACTCGTTTTACTCAGATGGCGAGATATTTTATTCTCAATACGAGCAACCCAAAGACTCAGCTGGATGATACTGGTCTGGCCATGATTTTTTATAAGGTGTTGTCGCATATGGGCGATGATGAGCTCAAGGTTTATGGCCGTTTGCGCAAGGATAGTAACTTTATTAATCAATTGGTAGACCTTTACAAAGAGTTGCAGCAGGCTAATATGACGGTTCTGGATTTGCAGCATTTGGATCAGCTTGAAAAACAAGAGGATTTGCTCAGGATTTTCAGTGCAGCTCAGGACCTCTTGTTGGCAGGAGATTTTGACAATCAATCAAAACTCAGTGCCTTCTTCAAGGAAATTACCTCAGGCCATCTGGATAAGGCCCTGAGTAACACGGTTTTGGTCATTGATGGCTTTACGCGTTTCTCTGCCGAGGAGGAGGCCCTAGTTGCTCTCTTGAATGATAAGTGCCACCAGATTGTCATTGGGACTTATGCCAGTCAAAAAGCTTATAGGGCTAACTTTGTTTATGGCAATGTTTATCAGGCCTCAGTGGATTTTTTGAGAACTTTGGCTCAGACCTATAAGGTGACACCCAACTACGTGACGACAGACAAAGAGGGCAATCCTTCTTTTGCTCGCATTAGCCGTCTTTTGGAGAGCCGTCATGATTTTAGTACGGTAGACGAGCAGTTGACCGATCAAGACAAGCAAGCCTTGCAGGTCTGGGAAGTGGTCAACCAAAAGGAAGAGGTGGCTCAGGTTGCCAAGAGTATTCGTCAGTTGCTGGCAGATGGCAAGCGATATAAGGATATTCTGGTCTTACTTGGTGATGAAGAGAGTTATAAGCTTCAGGTGGGGCAGATTTTCCGAAAATTTGATATTCCCTATTATTTCGGTAAGGAAGAAACCATGTCTAGCCATCCTTTGGTACAGTTTGTGGATTCGCTGGAACGTATCAAGCGCTATAATTATCGTGCTGAGGATCTGCTTAATCTCGTAAAATCCGGTCTCTATGGTGGTTTTGCTCAAGAGGACTTAGATCTTTTTGAATATTATGTCAATTTTGCAGATATCAAGGGGCGTCACAAGTTCTTGTCTGATTTTACGGCCAATAGTCGTGATAAGTATGATTTAGACCAGCTCAATGCCTTAAGGTTACAACTGGTAGAGCCCTTGGACAAGTTGCTTAATAGTCGCAAACAAAAGGGTTCTAGTCTACTCAAGAAACTAGTGGTCTTTTTAGAGGCTGTGCAAGTGCCAAGTCAGATGGCTAGTTTGACTGCCAAGGCCAGTGAGGCCGAAAAAGAACAGAACGAACAGGTCTGGAAGGCTTTCACACAACTCTTGGAGCAGGTTGAGACTATTTTTGGGGAAGAAACTCTGTCAGTGGACGACTTTTTGTCCATTTTGCGTTCAGGAATGTTGGCCTGTGATTACCGTACGGTCCCAGCCACTGTCGATGTGGTTAATGTGAAGAAATACGATTTGATTCAACCACACTCTGCTCCTTATGTTTTTGCCTTGGGGATGACCCAGTCACATTTTCCTAAGGTAGGGCAAAATAAGAGTCTCCTGTCTGACGAGGAACGTAGTCGTATCAATGAAGCTACGGATGAACACCGGAGTTTGGATATTGTTACGCAGAGCAATAGTCAGCGGGGGCATTTCGTGGCTATGTCACTTTTTAATGCGGCTAGTGAACAATTGGTGCTTAGTCAGCCACAAATTCTCAATGAGACTCAAGATGACATGTCGGTTTATTTGAAGGAACTGCTTGACCTTGGTCTTTCTTTGGTTGAAAAGGGACGTAATCGTTTCGAGGCCAAGGGTGACCAGATTGGGAACTACAAGGACCTTCTATCAACTGTCATTGCCCTTAACAGCAGCCAGCTAGATGCTGATTTGGATAAGGAAACCCAGACTTTCTGGTCAGTTGCTGTGCGTTATCTCCGTAAGCGACTTGATAAGGACCAAGTCTTGATTCCAAATGTGATTGACGATGTGACGACGACCAAGGTTGATGATCAGGTCATGCAGCTGGTCTTTCCGGGGGAAGAACCACTGAAATTATCAGCCTCGGCTCTGACGACCTTCTATAACAACCAATATCTTTATTTTTTGCGTTATGTTTTGGGGCTTGAAGAGTTGGAGTCCATCCATCCAGATGCTCGACACCATGGGACTTACTTGCACCGTGTCTTTGAGCGTGTTATGGGGGATTCTTCGCCAGAAAACTTCGATGATAAATTGGAAAAGGCTATTGCTCAGACCAATCAGGAACAACCCTTTGAACTTCTCTATACAGAGGACCAAGAGAGTCGCCTGTCTCGTCAGATTTTGGAAGATATCGCTCGTTCAACTGCCAGTGTTTTGCGTGATAATGCGGCTGTTAAGGTTGAGCGTGAGGAAGCCAAGTTTGATTTACTTTTAGCAAATTGCATCAAGATTACAGGGATTATTGACCGTGTGGACCGTTTAACGGATGGGGCTCTGGGTGTCGTTGACTACAAATCAGGTAAAAATGTCTTTGACATTCAGAAATTCTACAATGGCCTCAGTCCGCAGTTGGTAACCTATCTAGAAGCCCTCCGCCAGACCTATAAGGTTGATGCTGATCAGCTTTTTGGTGCCATGTATCTTCACATGCAGGACCCACAGCTTAGCTTAGCTCAGTTTGGTCTGGATAAGCTAGCAGCTCAGGCTCATAAGGAATTGACCTATAAGGGACTTTTTGTGGCTTCAGAAACAGAGCATCTGGCTGGTGGAAACTATGATTTACAAAAGACTGTCACCTATGACAAGGAGGACCTAGAAAACTTGCTAGACTACAATATCAAGCTCTTTACAAGTGCTGCTGAAGTTATTCGAAGCGGGAATTTTGCGGTTAATCCTTATACCGAGGATGGCAAGTCTGTTCAAGGGGATCAAATCAAGGCAATTACTCATTTTGAGGCCGACCGCCACATGGGACAGGCTCGAAAGCTCCTGCGTTTACCAAGTAAGGGCAAGAAGGAAGCTTATTTGGAGCTGATGGCAAAAGATGAGGACTATAATGAGATGCAAGTTGCTGAAAAAATCGTCCCCTTTCTAGTCACTGATCAAGCTGTGACAGCAGACAAAAAAGACCAGGAGGACAACCATGTTGACTAAAGCTTTTTTGAATCCAACAGAGATTAAGGAACGTATTGCCCAAGAAGCAGCTTCTGACAAGGAACGCAAGTTAACACCTGAGCAGATTGAGGCCATTTACAGTAATGGTAGCAATATTCTTGTGTCAGCTTCGGCTGGATCAGGAAAAACCTTTGTCATGGTTGAGCGTATCCTTGATATGATTGGACGTGGCGTTGGCATTGACCAACTCTTTATCTCAACCTTTACGGTAAAGGCTGCGGGTGAGTTAAAAGAGCGTCTGGAAAAGCGTCTGACAGAGCAACTTGGACAAGTTGAGACGGATGAAGAGCGTGCCTTTCTTTCAGATCAGATTGCCAAGATTGGAACGGCTGATATTGGAACTATGGATGCCTTTACCCAGAAATTGGTCAATCAGTATGGCTATCTCCTGGGGGTGTCACCTATTTTCCGCATTATGACAGATCCTGCCGAGCAGACACTTATGAAAAATGAGGTTTATGCCGATCTTTTCAACGATTACATGCAAGGAAAGGATGCCCAACTTTTCCAAAAATTGGTCCGCAACTTCGCAGGAAATGGCAAGACTAGTAAGGCTTTTCGTGATTTAGTTTACGATGTCTATAACTTTTCTCAGGCTACTGCAGGTCCTGAAAAATGGCTACGTCAAAATCTTTTAAAAGGGCAGGCAGAGGCCAATCCAGACAAGGTTAAAGCTGAGCTTTTAGAGGGTCTCAAAGATGGCTTGTTGGCTGATTTCTTAGCCTTCTTAAGAGACCATCTAGGCCTAGCTCAGCGTGAATTTGCCAAGGCTAAGTATCTTAATAATGTGTCGGATGCCATTAGCCTTCTTGAAGGAGCCTTGGCCAATGACCAAACGGATATGGAGGACCTGCTCAAACAACTCTTGACTTTGTCAGGAGGGACTGGTTTGACCAATATGACCCGTCCCAAAGACGAGGAACTCAAGGCCTATAAGGAGGCTTATAACAAGACTAAAAATGAGTTTGTGGCCCAGTTGCGAGAGGTTGATACCCAACTAACGGTCCTCGAGGTTTTGACCAAGCATAATGCTGATATCCTACCTCTGTTAGAGCTGCTTCAGGCCTTTGTTCTTGATTTTTCAGACCAGTATTTACAGGCAAAGATTCAGGAAAATGCTTTTGAATTCTCAGATATTGCCCATTTTGCTATCCGTATTTTGGAGGATAATCCAGAGGTGGCAGCTAGCTACCGTGACCGTTACCATGAAGTGATGGTAGATGAGTATCAGGACAATAGCCATACCCAAGAACGCATGTTGGAGCTCCTCTCTAATGGCCACAACCGATTCATGGTGGGAGATATCAAGCAATCCATCTATCGTTTCCGTCAGGCAGACCCTCAGATTTTTAATGGCAAGTTCCAGCTTTTCCTTGAAAATCCAGATGCAGGTAAGCTGATTCTCCTTAAAGAGAATTTTCGTAGTCAATCTGAAGTTCTTGATGCGACTAATGGTGTTTTCAGCCACCTCATGGACCAGGAAATCGGGGATATCCTCTATGACAAGACTCACATGCTGGTAGCGGGTAGCCAGAAGCAAAAAGAACCCCATCCTGAAAATGAGACAGAGGTTCTGATTTACAATAGTGATGAAGCGAGTGTGACTCCTGACGAAGAAGGTGCTGATCAACCTATTAGTAGCGGCGAGATTTCCTTGGTTATCAAAGAAATCATCAAACTTCACGAGCAGGGTGTACGTTTTGAGGATATTACCCTCCTAGCACCAACTCGCAACACCTATCTGGACTTGATGGCAAGCTTTGAGGAGCACGGAATTCCCTTGGTTCCTGATGAGTACAAGTCAAGCTACCTAGAGTCACTAGAAGTTATGATTATGTTGGACACCCTTCGTGCCATCAATAATCCTCTCAATGACTACGCCTTGGTTGCCCTCCTTCGTTCACCTATGTTTAACTTCAACGAGGACGACCTGGCTCGGATTGCTGTTCAGGCTGACAAAGGACAATTCTATGACAAGCTTCTTGCATCTCATACTAAATCAGGACTTCATCCAGAAGTTGTCACCCAAGGACTTGAGGCAAAGTTGACTCTCTTCATTGAAACTCTGGCAGATTGGCGTGCTTACAGTAAGTGGCACTCGCTCTATGACCTCATCTGGAAGATTTACGACGATCGTTTCTATTATGATTATGTTGGCAGTCTTCCACGAGCTGAGCAACGTCAGGCCAATCTCTACGCCCTTGCCTTGCGTGCCAATGCCTATGAAAAGACTGGCTTTAAGGGACTTTCCCGTTTTATTGGCATGATTGATAAGATCATTTCTAGCGGTAACGACCTAGAGGAAGTGACAGACTTGGTTCCCAAAAATGCCGTTAGCCTTATGACTATTCACAAGTCCAAGGGACTAGAGTTCAAGTATGTCTTTGTCTTGCAGATGAATCGCAAGTTTATTGGTCACAGCAAGGATGGCCTAAGTGGTAAGTATATTATCAACCGTGAAAAAGGACTTGGCATTAAGTATCTAGCTGACCTCAAAGACCAGGTAAACACTAATTTGCCTAAGTTAAATGTTGTTCTCGAGACCTTAACCTTCCAAGAAAATCGTAGGGAAGAGCGTCGAGCAAGTATCTCAGAAGAGATGCGTCTGCTCTATGTTGCAATGACCCGTGCAGAGAAAAAACTCTACCTAGTTGGTAAGGGCAGTAAGGAGAAATTGACCCAGCAATTTGGCACGGATGTTGAAAATAATCGCCTACCAGTAGCTCTACGTGACCAAATCGCTACTTATCAGGATTGGGTTATGGCTTTGGATACTGCCTTTATGAGAAAGGATCTCAAGTTTACTGTTCGCTTTGTTGAGGCTGAGGAGTTGACTCCAGAGGCTATTGGTCAGGTTGAAGTTCAAGCGGCAGTAGATGCTGATGATCTATCTAACAATCGCCAGACGGAAGACATTAAGCGTGCCCTAACGGTCTTAGAAAGTGTTGAAAAACTCAACCAACTTTATGCACCAGCGATTGACCTGCCATCTGTGCGTACGCCCAGCCAGCTCAAAGCCTTCTACGAACCTGTCATGGATACCGAAGGGGTGGATATTATGGACAAGAAAGAGGAGGTGCAACCTCTTGAGACATCCACTAGCTTTGAGCTTCCAGATTTTGGGCAAAAAACGAAGGTCACTGGAGCTGCAGTTGGTTCAGCCACCCATGAACTCATGCAACGCTTGAGTCTTTCTGACAAGGTGACCCTCCAAGATTTGACACAGGCCTTGAGTCGAGTATCGGCAGATGATCAAGTCAAGGCGCGTGTGCAGTTAGAAAAGCTACTAGGCTTTTTTGACACCGAACTTGGAAAGCTCATTCTAGCTAACCGTGATAAGTTGCGTCGCGAAGCGCCATTTGCCATGTTGGCAGAAGATCCCGCTAGTAAAGAAGACTTTGTCGTCCGTGGTATTATCGATGGCTACCTTCTTCTTGAAGACCGTATTGTCCTCTTTGACTATAAGACAGACCGCTTCACTCAACCTGGTGAGCTTAAGGAACGCTACAAGGGGCAAATGAGCCTCTATGCTAAAGCCCTCAGTCAAGCCTATCAAATGGAAAAGATTGACAAATATCTTATTCTCCTAGGTGGAAAAAACTTGGAAGTCGTAGAAGTATAAGCTATAACATAACCATTCTTTCATAGTGAAAGAGTGGTTTTTTGTGTCTTAATCCCACCAAAAAAGACTGGTGTGTGCACACCGGTCTTTTCTGATAGATTTCCATCAGTATTGTAAGTTCGTTAAAATATTAGAGGATGGAAATAGTTATGAAAAAAAGTATCTTGTAGGTTGCTTAGGCCTACAAAGTTTATTATAGCAAACTCATCTTAGTCTAAACAAGGTTAGAAAAATTAGAATTAAACACCATAAACATTACTAGTTTTTAATAGTTAGAGTCCATAACAGCAATAAATAGAGACAAAAACCGCCAGCATTAGACTGACGGTATTTGTTTAGTTTAATCCTAATATCAACTAATCAAAGGGACTACCCAATTGACCCAGGCCCAGGAAATAGGCATAACCAGAATCATGGCTGGAATCATATCTGCTGTTGGGAATTGACGCAGTTTCATAATACGAAAACCAGTCGCAATCATGAGAAAGCCCCCACAAGCCTTAAAGTCACCAATCATAGCTTTTGTTGTTAGAGGAAGAATGAAACCAGCACTCACAAAGAGAAGGAAGAAGATGATAAATTGTGGAATGGCAATCATGGAGACGATATAGCCTAGACTACAAGAGAAAATCATGGCTGTAAAGAAATCTAGGATAGATTTGGAAATCAAGATGGAGGAATCGCCTGTCATCCCAGACTCAAGGCTACCGTAAATTCCTGTACCACTCGCACAAAAAAGGACGATAACTGTCAAGAGCTGTGCATAAAACTCATCGTGAGCTAACCCTGTTTGTTTGCTTGGTGTAATCTTGGACAAGCCTTTTTCCATAAGTCCAGCCCCCTTGTTGATGAGGTTTCCAAACTTTAGGGCCAGTCCAATGATGGTACCAATAACCACCGCGAAGATAACCGCAGGCATATTAACCATATTCATAATAGCACTAATCCCCATAACCATAGAGGCTAGACCAAAGATAAGGTTAAGGTTCTCCTTGAAATCGTCTCGAAGATAATCCCCAAAGAGTCCTCCAGCGATTCCTCCTAAGATAATAGATAGCGAGTTGATGATAATTCCAGTTGGCACCAGTGATTTTCCTCCTATTGATCTAAATACTATAAGTTTAGCATTATCAAAGACCGAATGCAAAATTGTCTCGTTTTTACAAACGTTTTCTTGAAATTGTACCTTTGAAATGATACAATAAATGAGAAGGTAACGAAATAGCCTTATCTAAACCTATTGTCGGCATTATTAGAGTATTGTTCATGAAAAACATAGCAATAATTCTAATTTATAATTTAATATAAAGTGTAAAATGAGACTATTGTTAAATAGATTCTCAAGAAAGGATAAAAGATGATTCGTTTTGAACACGTAACGAAACGTTATGAAGATAAAGATGCTCTCTCAGATCTTAACCTCGAGATTCGAGATGGTGAGATTTTTGGTCTAATCGGTCACAATGGAGCTGGTAAGACCACGACCATTTCTATTTTGACGTCTATCATTGAAGCTAGCTACGGTGAAGTTTACGTTGATGATATGGCCCTCAGTCAACATCGTGATGCCATCAAGAAAAAAATCGCTTATGTGCCAGATTCACCGGACCTATTCTTAAATTTGACGGCCAATGACTATTGGTACTTCTTGACACGTATCTATGATTTGGAAGCTAGTCAGGTTGAGGAACGTTTGACTAATCTCATGGCTACCTTTGACTTGACGGAGAGTCGTTATAACCTCATTTCTTCCTTCTCTCATGGTATGCGTCAGAAGGTTGTCGTTATCGGTGCACTTTTGGTTAATCCACAGATTTGGGTTTTGGATGAGCCTCTGACTGGTCTGGATCCACAGGCGTCTTATGATTTGAAGGAAGCCATGCGTCATCATGCCAAGGAAGGTAATAGTGTCCTTTTCTCAACCCACGTTTTAAGTGTAGCTGAGCAGCTCTGTAATCGGATTGCTATTTTGAAGAAAGGGAAACTTATCTTCCAAGGGTCTCTAGCTGAACTGAAGTCTCAGTACCCTGACAAGGATTTGGAAACTATTTATCTGGAAATGGCTGGACGTAAGATTGAGGAGGTATAGTCATGAACTGGAACCATGTTTGGGAGCTTTTTAAAATCAATCTCCTCTATGCTAATCCTCAAGCAGTAACTAACCTACAGAAACGTCAGGAGAAAAAGAAAAAAGCCAATTTCTCCATCGTTAATGCCATGCTTAGACAACAACTCTTGATTCTAGTTGTTTTTACGGTTGTTTATAGCTATCTTTTTGTAGGTGTCGATTATAAGGCCAATCCTGGAGTCTTAACCCTATATCTCTTGACTTTTTCAATCATGGGGCTTCTCCAGACCTTCACGGCTCTCTATAGTACCTTTTATGACAGTAAGGATAGCAAGGCTTATCTGCCTCTTCCCTTGAAGCCAGCGGAAGTTTTTTTGGCCAAGACCTTGTCAGGCTCTATGGTTGGCATGACCTTCATGGTACCTATCCTTAGTCTTCTCATTCTAGCTTACTGGCAATTTATTGGCCCATTGGGGATAGTCGTTGGGCTTCTGACCTTTATCGTTTCTCTCTTTATCAATCTCGTTTTTTCAGTGATTCTGTCTAATAGTATTGGAACGCTGATTGTTCGCAGTTCTCATAAAAAGCTCTATTCAACCATTTTGATGACCCTGTCAACCCTATTGATTATGTTGCCTATTATGATGGTTGGTTTTATTAAAGGCTATGTTGATGGTGCTGGACATGCCGATTTTCCCTTGCTTCCTTATCTAAGAGGTTACTATGATGTCGTAGCTGCCCCTCTATCTCCGGAGGCTCTACTAAATTTCTATCTTCCTCTTTTCGTAGTGCTTATCTTGGGCTTTTGGTTTTATAAAGTCAGAATGCCTCGTTATTTCCACGAAGCCATTTATAACCAAAAGGCTAGAAAGCCTCAGGCCAAAGCTGTTACTCGAAGCCAAAGACAGGTCTTGATCCGCCATCATTTATCTACTTTGGGGAATTCAACCCTCATTATCAATACCTATGTGGTGCCAGTCTTATATATGATCATGTTGGGTGGAGGTGCGGTCTTTTTGAAAGATCTGGGTCCAGACTATTTCGGACTCCTGCTTTTGGTCGGAATTGCCTTTGGTTTCTTTTCAGCTCAACCAACAAGCTTTCTTGGTGTAGCAACTTCCCTAGAGGGGACAAACTTTGACTTTATTCGTAGCCTACCAATCAATACGGGTGACTATCTTCGTCAAAAGTTCTGGCTTTTCTATGGCTTGCAAGTTGGTGTTTCCCTCTTATTAGGAGGACTTGGTTTAATATTCTTGGCTCATCTCCATCCTATTTTGGTAGCAAGTTTCACTCTTGGTTTTCTCGTAACAACCTATCTTGTAGGTGGCTATTACTTTGAACGTGACCTTAAATTGCTGGAAGTGAATTGGCAGGAAGTTACCCAGCTTTTCAATCGAGGTGGCGGACAGTGGCTCTTTATGGGTATCTTTATTCTTACAATTTTCATTGCTGCCTTGCTAGGAGGTATTGTCTTCTTTGCAAGTAAGTTCTGGATTGCCCTAGTAGTCAATGCTATAGTATCTGGGCTTATAGCTTTAGTTGTCCTAATCGTTTATCTCTTTGTTGATCGCAGACGTTGGAAACGTATTAGAGCCATGTTTTTTGCCTAGAACAAACTGTTTAAAGAGTCTCTCCGATTGGAGGGATTCTTTTTTAATGAAAATCCTTAATATGTAAACTTATGCATTATATATGTTAAAATACCTGAATTTAGTGTATAATCATAAACATGAAACGAAATTTTGACTCAGTAAAACGCCTGGTTATCAAAATCGGGACTAGCTCTCTGGTTTTGCCATCAGGGAAAATTAATCTTGAAAAAATCGATCAATTAGCTTTTGTTATTTCTAGCTTGCATAATAAAGGAATTGAGGTTGTCCTCGTATCCTCTGGTGCCATGGGCTTTGGTCTCAATGTCCTAGACCTAGACAAGCGACCGGCTGAAGTCGGTAAGCAACAGGCTGTCTCAAGTGTAGGACAGGTGGCTATGATGAGCCTATATTCTCAGGTCTTTTCACATTACCAGACCAAGGTATCTCAGTTGCTTTTGACGCGTGATGTGGTTGAGTATCCCGAGAGTTTGGCCAATGCCATCAATGCTTTTGAGAGCCTCTTCGAGCTTGGGGTTGTCCCAGTTGTTAATGAGAATGACGCTGTCAGCGTAGATGAAATGGATCATGCGACTAAATTTGGGGACAATGACCGCTTGTCTGCTATTGTTGCTAAGATTGTTGGTGCAGACCTACTCATCATGCTGTCAGATATTGATGGGCTCTTTGATAAGAACCCAAATGTTTATGAGGATGCGACCCTTCGTAGCTATGTTCCAGAGATTACTGAGGAAATTCTGGCCTCAGCTGGTGGTGCCGGTAGTAAATTTGGTACAGGTGGTATGATGAGTAAGATTAAATCCGCCCAGATGGTTTTTGAAAATCATAGCCAAATGGTTTTGATGAATGGTGAAAATCCACGTGACATCCTTCGTGTCCTAGAAGGAGCCAAGATTGGTACACTCTTTAAAAAGGAGGACTAAGATGACATATATCGATACACTAGGTCAACAGGCCAAGGTGGCAGGTCGTCAGATTGCTAAATTGTCAACAGCAGCTAAAAACGACCTTTTAAATCAGGTAGCTAAAGCTCTAGTAGCTGAGAGTGCCTATATTATCACTGAAAATGCTAAGGATATGGTCAATGCCAAGGAAAATGGTATTTCAGAGATTATGCAAGACCGCTTGCTCTTGACGGAAGACCGTATCGCAGGGATTGCTGAGGGTGTCCGTCAGGTGGCAGATCTTCAGGACCCAATCGGTCAAGTAGTTCGTGGCTATACGAATCTGGATGGTCTCAAAATCGTTCAAAAGCGTGTTCCTATGGGGGTTATCGCTATGATTTTTGAGAGCCGTCCCAATGTCTCAATCGATGCCTTTAGCCTTGCCTTTAAAACCAATAATGCTATCATTCTTCGTGGAGGACGTGATGCCATCAATTCCAACAAGGCCTTGGTTACGGTAGCTCGTAAGGCTTTGGAAAATGCGGGTATCACAGCAGATGCCGTTCAGCTGGTTGAAGATACCTCTCATGAGGTAGCAGAAGAACTTATGGCGGCGACTAAGTATGTAGACTTGCTCATCCCTCGTGGCGGAGCCCGTCTCATTCAAACGGTTAAAGAAAAAGCCAAAGTTCCAGTCATTGAAACGGGTGTTGGTAACTGTCATATTTATGTGGATAAATATGCTAACTTAGATATGGCGACACAGATTGTCATCAATGCCAAAACCCAACGACCAAGTGTTTGTAATGCGGCAGAATCTCTCGTTGTTCATGCTGATATTGCGGAAGACTTCTTGCCTAACTTGGAAAAAGCTATTTCAAAAGTTCAGGCTGTTGAGTTCCGTGCGGATGAAAAGGCTTTGAAACTTATGGAAAAATCCGTACCCGCTTCACCAGAAGATTTTGCGACAGAGTTTCTTGACTATATTATGTCTGTTAAAGTGGTAGATAGCCTTGATGAGGCTATTAAATGGATTAATACTTACACGACATCGCATTCAGAGGCTATTGTGACTCAGGATATCAGTCGTGCGGAGCAATTCCAAGATGATGTTGACGCTGCAGCTGTCTATGTTAATGCCTCAACCCGCTTTACAGATGGATTCGTCTTTGGACTGGGTGCTGAAATCGGAATCTCAACCCAAAAAATGCACGCCCGTGGTCCAATGGGACTTGAGGCCCTAACCTCAACCAAGTTCTATATTAATGGCCAAGGACAAATTAGAGAATAAAAAGTTAAGCCCCATCATGGGGCTTTTTTGGTCTATTTGCTAGAGTATAAAGCTTTTGCTATACTGGGGGTATCAAAAATGAGGAGCTTTTGTGATGTTTAGAGCTTATAAAAAGTATTGGGTGGGCTATGTAGATTTTAAGGGACGTTCAACACGTTCAGATTATTGGCTTAATGTTCTTGCGCAATGCTTGGTTTATTTATTGTTTAGTTTCTTACTCATACTAATCATGATTTTAGGAGGAGACTCCTCTACGTATACATCTGATCCATATAGTTTCCAAATGATTTTGGTCTATATTGTAGTGTTAGGAATTGGAGTCTATGCGTTGGCCTCACTTGTACCATCCATTGCAATCATAGTACGTCGTTTACGAGATGCAGGTTACCACTGGGCCTTGATATTCCTATCGCTAATTCCATATCTTGGTGGTTTTATTATTTTTATCTTAACCTTACAACCAACAAAGGTAGAAGTAGCGTTTAATAATTTCAATAACCCACAGCAATAAAAAGTTTTTATAGTTTCCTGTTTTAGATGGTTTTAACACTGAACTTGGTATAGGTGAAAGTTATGTTTAGAACAGGCCTTTATAGAGAGACCAGGAGATTGCTATTCTCCATAGTGAGCAGGGATGGCAATATTCTCACCAGTATCATTATCAATTTATAGAGGATAAAGGATTCAACTATCCATGTCACGCAAGGGGAATAGCCCAGACAATGGTATGGTGGAGTCCTTTTTTGGAATTTTGAAATCGAAAATGTTTTATTGTTATGAAGAAGGTGTCTAAGTCACTTGAGCAATTGAAACAAGTTATTGTAGAATACATTGATTATTATGATAATAAGCGCATTAAGGTAAAACTAAAACTTTCTAGCCAAGGAACATTCCATCAAATGTGGGAATCCCTCTGCCAGAAAGATTCTCTTTAAGTGCGTTC
>OCAL01000500.1_pt1 | contig 14937 bp, 5 predicted proteins | sample 1477141 | NCBI WGS metagenome assembly OCAL01 (sample SAMEA2580295, study PRJEB22360) | human gut metagenome | biome: human gut; feature: human-associated habitat; material: faeces | place: Denmark | collected 2008/2010
CGCCACACGGTTAATTTGTGGAATACCAGCACTAATTCCAGCAATCTGTGTATAACGATTAGGTTCCTTGCTCAAGTCGACAATGAGTCGTGTAAACTGAAGGGCCTTGATAAGGGCAGTCTCGTCACGCAGGTCTTGGAAAGAAAATCGGCTGACGATTTCATTATTTTCTTCCAATTTATTTTCTGCACCACTACTTTCAACAACCTCTTCAAAAGCATCGGGACTCAATCGTTCTTCAATCATTTTTTCCACTTGATTTTGCAGGCTACCAAGTTGCTCTGGATTGGCATTAAATGCTCCAAATTCAACCTGTGTCTTAGGATACTTAGCCACAAAAGCCAAGACCTGATAAATAGCCTCTAAATCCAACTGGTCAAAGTCAACCTGATAAAAGATTTTAGACTCTTTGACACGTTGACTGGTTCCCAAAGCCAAACGGGTATCGAAAGAAGCCATGTGTTTGAGTTTCTTAGCCTCTTCTGGATAGGCAACCTGAAGCTGCTCCAAGTAATCGTAACGGTCAGCAATCAACAAGTCCACTTTCGGCAGAAAGACTTTATAGGTATCAATACTATCGTCCTGATTACGTTCTGCGAACCAAGTCAAAATCTTAGTGTTGGCTGCTGGCAAATGTTCAAAGAGGTGCTTGTTATGGCGTAAATCTGAGGCAATAACAAAACGGTCCTCTGCTTCTACCTTTTCGTCCAAGAATTTAGTCAAAAATTCCCAGATAACTTCTGAAAGTTCACCGTAGTAACTCTTATTAAAACGACCTTCCGTACGAGGGTTGGCTACAATTCCACGGCCATCAAAGAAATGACAGAGTTGCCAAACTCCCTTGGCATTAAGATAGTTTCGATAGCTTGGTTGTCCATCTTCATAATAAAGGCTACTTGAAATAAAGCCGCGGTCATCATAGATGTCTTCACGAATGATTTGCTCATCCTTATAGTAGCGAATCATACCAATAAAGCCTTCTGAACCGAACTCAATCTCGGCATAACGCTTGTGTTGGCATTGCACCACGATAGCAAATGGTGTGTGAACAAAGGTAGACCCTTCTGGCCATTCCAGGTCTGTCACCTGAAGGTTTTTCATATCTTCATTAGTGATACCCTGAATTAAGTCAAAAATAGCCGTATAGCCAACTTCCAAGACATCATGACGATGCAGGAAATAACGCAAATGCGGTTGGTAGGCCAAAAGCAAAAGCTGAGGAGCTAAATCCTCATCCTGAAAAATACGAACTTGGTGCAAGCTGTCATCAAATTCGATTTTTTGTCGGATACGGTACCAAGGATCAATGGCCGTCTTCCAAAATTCGTCCGTCTGTCCATACCAAGCTGGAATAAAATAATACATGAGTTCTCCTTCATTGTCTTTTCATCACAATACTTGAGATTGAGGGGCAGACCGATCACGCATCACCAGCCTGCCTCTCAACCCCACGAGGGGTGAGATATTATACATTTTCAAAAAGTGGGGTGTAGGAAGTGTTAAGCTTCAAGGCTTTCATTTCCTCGTTAACGTTGTAAATCATACCGCTAAAAATCAAGAACGTCCCAGGAATCATACTCAATTGCAGGTAATCTGGATTGACCAAGATAATCAGCATCGGAGCACCTGCCATAAAGAGCATGTAAAGGGCACCGATGAAACCAAGTCTAAGCACCAAATGGTTGATATAAGCACTGGTTTCTTGTCCTGGATAAACGCCGTAGATGTACTCACCTGACTTGCGCATACGCTCAGAGATTTGCTCACCAGAGACATTAACAAAGGCAAAGGCTAATCCTAGAACGAAGAGCATAACCAGATAAACAACCAACCAAAGAGGTTGACCGACCGTCAATGCCTTGATAGCACCACTGGTCCACTTGTTTTCAGGATGGATAAATTGAATCAGCATAAAGACGTACTGCGGAATGCTGACCAGGGACATGGCATACATGAAGGGCATCCCCCCGGCTGGATTCAACATAATATCCAAGTAAGAATACTGTTTGAAGCGGTTATGAATATTGATTTTATTGATTGAGATACGGTATCTAGCCCTCTGCACAACCCCTGAAACATAGAGGAAAATCAAACTGAACAGAATCAGAGGAAGCAAGACATTCCAACCAATACCTAATTTTTCAATACTATCCATGATTTGATAAGGCAGATTGGCCATCATACTTGCCATCAAGATGACAATGGAGCCCCCAATCCCAAAGAGGGAGTTGAGGTCTGATAACCAAACCAAGAAAAAGGTACCGGCAATCAATAAAATGGTATTCATGAAAATAGCGAGACTAGCATTAACCCCTGAAACGATAGGTAAATTCAAGGATACTGCCAAAGATTGAACAATGGCAATCCCCAGGGCCAAATACATGCGTCTACGGTCCTGAATCTCAATGGGAAGATTTTTCAAGCCCATTTTCTTAGAGAAAGAAAACATCTGCCAGAGAATCATGGCCGACATCCAGGGCGACAAGCCCACTGAAAAAAGAGACATGGACCTGAGGTTTCCACCCATCATGGCACTAGAGAAAGCCAAGGAACCGATGGCTCCCCCAAAGATATTTGCATTTTTCAAATCTACAAACGGTAGAACCAATTGATTTCCCAAACAATAAATAAAGAGGAAAAAGAGGGTCCATAAGACACGTTTGGTGATTATCGATTGACTAATTTTTTTCACTATTACTCCTATTTCCTGCCCCTAGACAGGCTGATGTTATTTCGATTGAAACGAGACAGAGACGCAATTTCAGCCTACTTATCCAGCCAAAGGATTACAGGCTCTTTTTACGCATTTGGCGAATGGTCTCAGCCATCTCTTTCCAACGATCTCTTGAGTAGGTTTGTTGGTTATGCTTGGTTGACTTGAGGTCCTCAAACCCTAAAATCGGTTTATTTTCAAACCTAAAAGCATCAAGAATCTCCACTACCTTTCTTCCTGGATTGATATCCAAAAGCAAGTCGCTTGTTCGTACCAATTCCAAATCTAGCCCATTTAAACCTGCAATGGCTGAGTAAACCGTCACATTTGGATAGGTAATCAATTGGGCCAGTTTATCTGTCACATGCTGACGAGAGGCAATTTTAAACTGTACCTTAGGAAGAGCCGAGATAAGATCCGTCAAATGCGGTATTTCCGAAATGTTGGTGTAGACCAAACAAGTGAATGGACGACCCTTAGGATAAATCATGTCCTCTGAAAGTGGTGATAAGGCAGCATTTTCAGCGACCCCTGACCAATCCATTTGAGCATAGAACCACCAGACCTCACGATAGGCTTGGCAGGCTAAAGGCAACCAAGGCTTACGGTGTGAGGCATAATGCAGAACCTTAGGATAGTCTTGACCATTTGGCAAATGGAAACCGGCTAGACTAGACTTGGTGACCGCATAATTGTTATCAAAAGACAAAGGCAACCAGTTGTTACGGAAGACCATATTTAGAATGGACTGCTCCGCAAATGGAACCTTATCATGCCATTCGCTGGTCATGTCAATCAAGTGGCGTCTCATATTGTACTGTTTCCAATAAGCTGTATCAATCACCATGAAACCTGCATCAAACATTGCCTGACGGTCTTGAACCTGAATGGCATAATCACGCACAGCAGCCAAAGGGCGACCTTTTAAATCAAGGGTAAAGAGATCTTCTAGAGAACCTGTAACCACCATGTCACTATCCAAATAGAGAGCTCGTTCCTCAGACACAAAGTCCGCCACAAAATAGCGAAGATAGCTAGCATAGTTGCTATTAGTCTTGTATTGCTTGATCTGACTACTATCCACACGACAGTTAATCACTTCACTACCAAAAGCAGCCAGATGACGGTTAAGTCCTCTAAACCACTCTTGAGAAAAATCATCGTTAATCAAGTAAAAACGAATATTGCGATGATGGAAAACGATAGATTTGATGGTCGTAAGCACTTGGTCAACATAAGCATAGTTAGCTGCTAGAACAATGGCACGTTTCTTAGTCTCATAACGTTGAGGGGCCAAACTCAAGACCTGGAATTTTTCCTGAATGGAGCGGTAGGCATCAGAATCTGTGAGACCTTGCTCCTCTACATTTTTCAAACAAGCCTCTAGCATCTGACGGTAGGTAACCATGTATTTTTCCAGAGGGAAACCATGGCTAGCAACAATAGCCAAGCGCTCCTCCATGGCATAAACTAAGGTCATCATCCAGTCTTGCATCCAAGTCGCTGATGGCATCTCTGGACTCTCACGGTAAACATAAAGTCCCTTATTAAGGTAAACCGTACGCTCACTCATGAGATAAGCTTTAAGGTTGAAAAAGCCATCCTCCCCTGCATGCTCTTTTGGGAAAAGCAAGTCATTAAACAAGGAACGTTTGTAGAGTTTACCTGTCGCAGAAATCAAGGCGATGTTAATGTTATTGGTTTCTTCAAAGAGCCCATCAATAATCTGGGCGGGTGAATACACCTGCTCGTAATAATCTTCATCCTTGATATAAAAATAAAAGCGATCTTCCGATTCCTTATAAACACTGTAATTGGCTACCGCCATATCTGCCTTGTGAGCCTGAAGCGCCTGATAGAGCTCCTCCAGATAAGTTGGCTCTACCCAATCCTCAGCATCCACATAAGTGACGTAAGCTCCCTTAGCCTGACGAATACCAATATGGCGAGCATCTGAAAGCCCTCCATTATCCTTTTTGAAATAGAGAATGCGAGAATCCCTAGCAGCATAGCTACGGCAAATGGCATCACTGTCATCTATTGAGCCATAATTGATAAGGATGATTTCAAGATTTTGATAGGTCTGCCCCAGGACACTGTCTAGACAGGTCTGGAGTTGATTTTCCACATTGTAAACGGGAATAATTACGGAAATTTTTTCTGTCATTTTTTATTTCTTATTTTTTTCTAGCTAGTACAATTTTTTCTTTTCCTGTCTCAAACCGACATAAGCTTTCCAGAAACACTCTAAGAGTTTAATAACAACTTTTAGGTCGCAAGAGATAGGGACCTAAAACATACTCTATACACTTTTTTCCTTGCTTTTATCGAGACTTAACCATATTAAATTATACCATAGTATCACTTAATTTTCTAATAGATTAGCTTTTTTATGAGAGGTTTTTTTCAAACTAATTTCCTTTTATTTTCAGAAAAAACTGACAGTTAAAAAGCTTCAAAAAAGAGAATAGAAAAAGAGATAGCCCTGATGAGGAACTATCTCTTAGAATGCTTAAAGGTTTTGAGTGAGGTCTCTTAAACTCTCGATTTCTCCTACCCCTTATCCACAATTTTAATGCGGCTGCTACCATCGTGTGACTTGATGATGGCCAGTTGTTGAGCGATGCCTTCTTTCATGTCGTCCACGTGGCTGATGACTCCGACCATGCGGTTTTCTCCGATTTGTTCTAGGACAGAGATAGCCTTGGTGAGGGCTTCCTTATCTAGCGAACCGAAACCTTCGTCGATGAAAAGTGCCTCAACGACAGCACCCTTGCTGGTATTTTGGACAACTTCTGAGAGGGATAGGGCAATGGCCAGTGCGGCGATAAAGGTTTCACCACCAGACAAGGATTTAACGGAGCGTTCACTACCTGTCAACTGGTCATAGACGTTGATATCCAAACCAAAGTGATCACGCGCCCTACGTCCTTCCTCGCTCAAGACAAAGGAATAGCGGTTATCCGTTAATAGTCCGATGTAGTTGGCATTCGCATAATCCAAGATTTGTTGGAAATACTGACGGATAACATAGACCTCAAGATTGAGACGACCAGTCAGAGCAGTATTTTCTCCCTTGACTACCTTAACCAAATCACTGAGTTCTTGGTGAGCTTTAAAAGCCTCTTGATTACTGTCTTGAAGGGTTTTGGCGGCTTGGTAGGTAGCCGTCGCATCCTTAAGTCCCTTCTCCATGACAGACACCTGAGCCAGTTGCTTATCATAGCTTTCCTGACTGGTTTGAACCTCTTGTGTTAAAGCGGCCAAATCTGGTTTTTCATGATTTTGGAGAAGCTCTTTGTCCTTACTAATCTGGGTCTGCAATTCTTGTTTAAGGGTTTGGTAACTTGTCAATTGAGCCTGAAGCTTAGGAATAGCTTGCTTGTTCACTTCAAGCAGCCAAAGCTGGATTTGTTCTAGGTCATTGGTGAGCGCCCCTTCAGCCTTAAGACTTTGATTTAATTCAGCCAATAGACGCTTCGTTTCTTGGCTGGTCTTTTCTTTAGACTTGGTCAAGCTCTCAAGTTGCCCCTTGATGCCTTGAATGTCGGCATGAAGTTGGTTGTAGGCTTCACTATTTTCCTTAATCTGCTTATTGTAGAGGTCCAACTCCTGCTTCGCAAGGGAAATCCGTTCTTGATAAACCTCTACAGACTCCAGTTCCGGATGAGCTACCTGCAAATCTTTTAAGCGCTCCTTAGCTTGGTCGAGAGCTGCCTTGGCCTCTTGATAGCTCTTAGCCAAATCTGTCGCTTTTTCCTGAGCTCGTCCTAACTCATTTTGATAATGGACACGGTCTGCCTCTTCCTTCTCATAGCGTTTTTGGAGTTCTTGATAATGCTTCTCAACAGCACTCAACAAGGCTTGTCCACGGTCAGCTCCATAGTCCTCTGAAAAATCAAAATCAAACTGTCCCTTAACTTGCTCTTCGAGTTCTTGATAGTGTTTTTCAAGAGTTAACTTAACTTTAGCCACTTGCTCAAGCATATCTTGGCGCTTAGTCTCAACTTCACTCAAGGTAGCCTGGCGATTTGACAAGGTAGCGACTTGCTTTTCTTTTTGAGCTTGAAGTTCCTCCACCTGGTCCATGAGATCCTTCAAGGCCGCTTCATCAACCTGTGTCCCATCGACCTTAGGATGTTCCAAGGAACCACAGACCATACAGGGCTGTCCATCCTCTAATTCTGCCTGCAACTGGGCAATCATGAGCTGACGACGTGAAGCCAAAGTCGTTCTTAACTTCTCTTCCAATTCATTTAAGATTTCTTGAGCTTGGTCACTATCCAAAGATAAGGTTTGATGACGCTTTTCGGTCTTTGCCAACTCCTGATTCAAGCCCTCTATTTCTTTAAGATCCTGAGCCAGTTGCTTATCCACACTGTAGCCCACAGACTGGAGGAGTTTTTCAGCCTCATGCAAACTCTCTAAACCAAGACGATTGGCCTCCAAATCTGACAAGGACTTGTTAAGAGTCTCAATCTCTTTCGAAGCCTGCTGATAGTTTTCCTCCAACTGCTTGTAGTTAGCACTGGACCGTTTGATTTTTTCCTGCTCTTGAGCAAGACTCTGGGCATAGATAATAGCCTCTTTCCATGCTTCCATTTTCTCTTCTTTTTGAAGAAAATCCTCAGATTGGGTTGCAAACGCCTCTTTTTGAGCCTGGACTTCCTTAAAAGCCTGCTCCTGATCACTTAGTGCTTCCTGAGCAATCACAAGGTCCTGTTCTAATTGCAACAACTGCTTCTGATACTGCTTCAAGCTGCTGATGGTTTCCTGCAACCCTTGGGCAAACTGTAATTCCTCCAGATGCGATTTCGCTTCTGCCTGTTCCTGAGCCCCTTCCTCAATTTCTAGACGGTAACGCTCCTTGGCTTGCTCCAATTCTTGGAAAATCTTTGCCACATCTTGAGCACTTTGCAAGCTCTTTTGTAGCTTAGCCAAGTCCTCATGGGCATCCTTCAAGATACTTTTCTGCTCTTTAAGATTATCTTGACGTTGTGCCAAAAGGTCTTCAAGACGTGCCAATTTTTCAGAGGCCGGTGTTTGGGCTAAGACAGCTAATTCTTCCTCAGACCAAACCCGACTGGTAAAATGGCCATCTAGCTGAGCTTGACGCTTCTCCATATCTTTGTTGCTCTGGCGAAGACGCTCTTCCAAACTCTTTTGAAAACGGTCAAAGATACCCGTTCCAAAGATTTTCTTCAAAATTTGAGTCTTGGTCTTGGAATCTTCTTTCAAGAAACGACTGAAATCATTTTGCGGAAGGAGAATAATCTGTTTGAACTGCTCGGCATTGAGACCCAAAATCTGCTCAATCTGGTCACTCACTTCCTTGATTTTATCCCCAAGCTTTTCAATTTCCTGACCACCAATTTTATCCACAATAACCAGTGAAGCCGTTGCTTTTTGAATGGTCGTACCACCACCCCGCTTGGCTCTCTCCTGCTGGAGAACTCGCTCAATGCGATAAAGGTGGTTGCCTTGTTGGAAGTAAAAAGTCACCTTGGTCAAATCATCCTCTGGACCAGCAAAGGTCGACCGCATCTCCTCAACATTACGATCACCACTGGTCGTCGCAAATAAAGCCACTGTCATAGCGTCAAAGAGAGTACTCTTACCAGCCCCTGTGTCACCACCAATCAAAAAGAGGGGAGCATGGTCAAACTGGGTGAAATTGATGACTTCCTTACGATAAGGTCCAAAATTGGTCAATTCTAACTGGACTGGTCTCATTGTCGACTCCTCTCAATCTCCTCAAAAATGCTTTCCACAAGGGCTGTTTGTCTCTCAGATAAGACGTCGCCCCCAGTCACTGTCTGGTAAAAATCAGAGACAATTTCCTGTGGCGACTGCATTTCCAAATCTTTTAAGTGCTGATCGACGGTCAGGCTTTCTTCCCTGACATCACCCAAACGACTGAAAGTGATTTCTACAATATCTGTCCCATAAATCTCTTCCAGACGGGCACGCACATTGATGCCCTCTAATTCCTTACGGCTGGACAATTGAATATCAAAGGCAAACCAGGCCTTTTGACAAGGTTGCTCCTTATAAAATTCAGGTGACATCAAGGTTTCAAAAGGCGCCTGTAAAACCACAATCGGCCGTCTGACCTCTAGAGGATGGAAGGTCTGAGACAAATCACCAGACGCATCCAATTCAAGAATATAGACACCCTTTTCTTCCTTACGCTTGGCTTCCTTGACATTAAAGGCGATTGGACTGCCTGAATATTGCACGCGCTTGGTCGGACTGGCAAAACGCGTATGGATATGCCCTAAGGCCACATAATCGAAAGCCTTGAAAAGGTCACTGGTCACATTGGTAAGGCCACCTACCGTATTGCTAGGTTCAGACAACATCAATTCCCGTAGACTTTGACCATCGCTATCATCCTTCTTAGAAACCGCAAAATGCGTCACCAAAATATGGGCTTTTTCAGGATCAAATGCTTTTTCCATATCTTCAATAATGTAGCCCAAGGCATCACAAATCCCCTGAATTTCCTTATCCTCATCGTCCTTATAGTAAATACGAGCATCAATAGGATCGATAAAAGGCAGCAGGAAAATCTGGCAATCCTCCAACTCAATAGGCTCAAAAGCCTCCTCCAAACGTGTGCTTAAATGAAGGCCCTGAGGTTGAAAGAAGTCACGCCCAAAATGCAAACGTTCAGCTCCATCATGATTACCACTGATAGCATAGACAGGAATCTGTTTCTCCAGTACTAAGCGGGCCAAGGTCTTATTAAAAAGCTTAATCGCATCCACAGGGGGCACCGCACGGTCATAGAGGTCTCCCGCAATGATAACCCCATCCACTTTTTCGCTAATAGCCAAATCCACAATCTGTTGAAAGGCCCACGCCTGCTCCTCCAACAAAGACCAGCCATTGAGGGTTCGCCCCACATGCCAATCTGACGTATGTAAAAACTTCATGACAGTCTCCTCATTCGTTTTGTCTTACTCTATTGTACCTTATCAAGCTAAATACTGCTTAAAAGATTCACAAACCTTGGGAGATTCCGTGAATTTTATCCACAAACAAAAAATCTCTCCCGAGCAATCACACTCGAGAGAGATTTTATTTTTGGATTTTATGAGAGATAAGGTGTGGAAATCTTAGTCTTGGTTTTTACGACGATTCATAGCCGCAAGTCCTGACATGAGTCCCATGACAACAACACCCATTGCTGCAAGGTTATTATCTGACTCACCTGTTACTGGCAATTGTTCATCGCCTTCTTTAGCTTTATCAGAACCATCTGCCTTCTTACCATCTTTATTTCCAGATTTCTTCTTATCTGAACCTTTACCGTCTGAAGCGCCATCAGCTGCTGATCCAGATCCAGAACCCTTAGATCCTTTAGAACCGTTTGAAGTTGCTTTTACAGCTTTAGAAGTTGAGCTTCCAGATTGACCACCATTGCCATTTGAAGGTGTTGAGCCATCTTCGACCTTACGGTAGATGTAAGTTACGACTGTTTGACCTTCTGTCATCTTGTCTGTAGATTTACCTTCTTGACGGATCAATTCATATTTCACACCGTTACGGTAGATGTAACGATCACCATGAACATTAACTTCTGAACCAACAGAGTTAGTGATCACAAGTGGCATCTTGATTTGGTTACCATACTCGTCACGGTAGATAACAACGATAGTACCAACTTCTTTGTTAACTGCCGGTTTAGCAGGTTCTGCATTAACCACCTTGTAAACAACCTTTGTATCTTCACCAGGGTTGCTTGGTGTCACACCAGTCTTATCAGCCTTGTAACCTTTCACTTCAGGAACAAGAGTCATAGCAGCCTTAGTTGGATCGTTAGGATCATTTGTGTAAGTAACTGCTTCAACACCTGGAATTGGATTACCTTTTTCATCAACGGCAATAATCTTACCGAATTTAGTGTAAGTAACAGTCTCAACCTTGCTGTCCATAGTGACATCTTGAGAAGCCACACGACCTTTATCTGCGAAGTAACCGTTTACCATTGGTGTAATCACGATATCAAACTTAGTCTTATCTGCCTTCCATTCACCTGCAGTAAGAATATCACCTGTTACAGAGTCAAGCGTCAATGAACGTTTCCATTGTGCTTTCTGAACACTGTCTGCTGGCAATTTACCATTGCTATCTTTGCTTGCATAGTGAACAGTGTATGTCACATCTTTAAGGTAAGCATCCTTAGCTGGCCATTTTGGACCGTTTGGTTGGTTAGGATAGATTGGTGTTCCTGGTTCGTGAGCATTGTCTGGATTAAAGTCAAGTGCTACACGTTTGAAGCTTACTGTCCAAGCTTGGTCAACTGTGCTGTCCAAGTCGAATGTTGCACCAGCTGGGTAACCATCTGTTACAAGGACATAGCCAAGGTCTTGATAATGTTTGATACGTTCAGCAGTTGAATAGTTAACCGCTTCGCCAGACTTACCAGCCACAGCAACAGTTTCAAGGGTTGAACCACTTGTTTCATCACGGTATACAACACTTGCTTTTTGGTCATTCTTAACGTAAACGACCTTAGTATCGCTAGACAAGTCACCTGGTGTTGCAGGGACTACCTTAGCAGTGTAACCTGGGATAGTTGGCAAGTTCTTGTCAACTGCAATCATCTTAGTTGGATCGTTAGGATCATTGATGTAGGCAGTATCAGACACACCTGCAATTGGGTTACCATTTTCATCAACAATGACGAATTTACCAAAGGCTTTGTAGGTTACTGTATCAGTTGCTTCTGGAGCATCTGGAGTAACTGTCTTACCACCTGCTACGGCTTTATCGGCAAAGTAGCCATTCACAACAGGAACCTTAACTGTACCGTAAGTATGGCTAGTTTCGTTCCAAGTCACCTTACCAGTCGCTTGGTTATCCTTACCTGCAAAGGTATAGTCAGATTTCACATCTGCAGCTGGTGTTTTATCGCCAGCACCTTGGAAAGTTACAGTTTGTTTGGTCGCCTTAGTCACATCGTTAACGATTGCTACGTAAACGACACGAGTGTCTTCACCTGGATTTGATGGTGATGCAGGGATAACTTTAACAGTGTAGCCAGGAATGCTTGGAAGCGTCTTGTCGATGGCAATCATCTTAGTCGCATCATTAGGATCGTTAGTGTAGGCAGTTGTTGATACACCTGGAATTGGATTTCCATTTTCATCCACAGCGATAAATTTACCAAAGGCTTTGTATGTCACTGTGTCTGTTGCATTTGGTGCATCTGGAGTAACTGTCTTACCACCTGCTACAGCTTTATCAGCATAGTAACCAGTAACAACTGGAGTCTTAACTGTTCCATAAGTGTGAGTCGTTTCAGTCCAAGTTGTTGTATTAGTTGTAGGATCTTCTTTACCATTGAAGCTAAAGTCATTTTGAGTGTTGGCAGCTGGTGTCTTCGTATCAGCACCAGTGTATGTCACTGTTTGACTTGTTGCTTTAGTAACATCTTTAGTGTCTTTTTCCACGATAATGTGGTAACGGTAACCTGGAGCTAGGTATTGACCACCACCATTGGCATCAATTGAAGCGTCCAATCCTTGCGAACCGTTGGCAAATTGAACAAGGTCAACGACACGGCTTTGGTTACGGTCCCAAGTACGTTCTGAACGGATAGTTGCAATACCGTTGTTATAGTCGTATTGACGTTCTGACTTCAAGACATCTACGTAAGCATTAGCTTTAGATTTGTCAGCAGATGCATACTTGATGCGGTATCCTGCTGGTACTGGTGGAAGTTCTGTTACACCAGCATCGTAGATTTTATTGTAAGTCTTACCGTTTGCTGTGATTGTTTCAGTTGAGTTATTGATACGGTAGGTTGAAGATCCAGGGATCTTGTTTCCTGCTTCATCAACATAGTCAATAATACCAAGGTTAGCGTAGTTAACGACAACCATGTAATTACCGTTTGTAATGTAGTCATAAGGTCTCATTACTCCACGGTTATCACGACCAACTTTGAGGTGGTTGATGTAATCAATATTAACAAAGTATTGTTGACGCTCTGGCAAAAAGGCAAGTTTGTAGCCAAGGTTTGTCAAGTCAGGGTTTGTTGAGCCTGCTCCAGCATTTGTCAAAACAGCAACCGCATCTGCTGTACGAAGGCTACGGTTTGATACCGCAAGTCCCATAGCGTTGATGAGATTTTCAGAGTTAAGACTTGCTTCAGCAGCATTCAATTCACTGCTTGTCACGGCCAACTCGCTAGTCGCTACTTTAAGGACGCTATTTACAGCGTTAGTTGTAGACTCTGCACTTGCAGTTTCTGCTGCAGTCGCAACTGAAGCAGCCGCACTTGTTTGTGCTGATACTTGACCAGCAACAGGAGTTTCTGCTACAGCTGTTGAGCTAAGAGCTTGGGCACTTGTAGCTACAGATGAAGCAGTCGCTGTTGCAGACTCAGAGCTCGCTTGTGATGCAGCCTGAGAAGCTACTTCTGAACTAGCTGCTGTTTGACTAGTTGTTGAAGCTGCTTGGCTGTCTTGAGCTGCTGATTGTGGTTGTTCACTAGCCAAGGCCACAGTAGAGACTGAACTTGGTGCGTTTTCTGTTGTTGCTGGAGCTACTGATGTTGTTGGCGTTGATTGCTCCACGACGACATCTGGCTCAGCAGTTGTTTCCATACCTGCGGTAGTTGGTGCTACCGTTTCATCAGCTTGGGCACCCTGTGCATTTGAGAAGATTGAAACTCCCAAAAGTACAGAGGCTACACCAAAGCTGTATTTTCTTAATGAAAAACGTTGGCGTTTATTAAACATATCTCTCATAATAATAAATTTCCTCAATATCCAAATTACTTTATATACAGTTTCCATTTTATACTATAATTATTAAATTGTCAAATATATACTAATAATTGTGTAAAAGTTTAACTTTTATTAGAAAATATTAATTTAAAACTTTTATCTAAGTCCTTTGAAACTTCAAAACGTTCGTGCTTTTATTTAGCACAATTCCCTATTTTGTCAGTTTTATAATTTTTAAAATACTTTTATATCAAAGTGCCTTTTATTAAAAACCTTCGTCACTCTAACGCTATTTTTTAGTTTTGGTGATATTTATTAAAATACAAAATTTTCTCCCTTCAAAAAGAAAATGTTTTAACAGCTTACCCCACATCTCTCTCAATCCCTTGCCAATACTGACCTAGAGGCTCCTACTACCCGCATTCCCAACAGATTCAAAAATCCCTTTGGCATTTACCAAAAGGGATTCTTTCATCTATTATTTGAAAATAGAACTTGTGAAACTATCTGTCTCTTGTAGGAGTTTCTTATAGACAGCTTCTTTGAGTTTTGTCGTATGGCTTGTTGACACCGATTTATTACCGTTATTATCTGTTTTAAGACTTGCAGCATCTTTGGCTACTGCCGCTTTAAACATGACCAACAAATCATCGTAAGAGCTTACTGATGTACCATCAATAGTAACTGTCGTCAAACCATGAGACGCTTTTTCTTTCACTTCTTTGAAGTAGGCCTTCTTGAAGTCTTCCAGGGTGTTGAACTGGCCATCAGAAATCTTGTTAATGATAAAGTCATCACCAAGGGTGTTCTTACCAGCCGCTTTAGCTTCTTGTTTATACTTGTTGGTCGCATAACCTAGGAAGCCTTTTTCATAGCCATAGTAACCCCAAAGTCTGAAGGTGTTGTGCTTGAAGGACATAGCACCTGGAGAGCCCTCGCTGGTATTACCACCATAAATGGCAGACATCATAGGCACATTAACATAGGCAGAAGAGAAGTCCTCAGGTTTATAAACACCATTGCCAGGGCCACGATTGGTCATGAAGTTATTATCCACAAGGTCATCAATAGAGGTCAAGCTAATAGCCTTTTCGCTATCACTTAGAGCACGCACCTTGTCGTATTGGTTTTTACTATTGCCTCGTAGCTGTTTATCGACCTTCTTGAACCATGCGTTATTGAGCTCTTGCTTGCCTTGACTGAGAACTGCTTCTCCTTCAAGTGAATCAAGAAGCATAAGGGTATCATTGTAGCCCTTCATGTAACGGTCGATGGCTTCACGAGAGTTCAACTTGTTTGGATTGGTGTTGTACCACTGGTTACCATCGTTTTCTCTTTCGAAGGCCATGTTAAGTCCCAAAGCACCGTATTCACCCTGGTGACCTTGAGTAGCTGGTGATTGCAACATTCCTTGAGCATAGGCTTCGACGTCTGTTCCTTCACGACGACCAAAGCCTCCAAAGTAGGCAATACGGTCATTGA
>OCAL01000526.1_pt1 | contig 14070 bp, 10 predicted proteins | sample 1477141 | NCBI WGS metagenome assembly OCAL01 (sample SAMEA2580295, study PRJEB22360) | human gut metagenome | biome: human gut; feature: human-associated habitat; material: faeces | place: Denmark | collected 2008/2010
GGATAATCCGGCGGCGGAATCGTTTTATAAATCAAAATTAGAATTCAAAACCCAATTTGAACATAACTCCTCCAATTGTATTTCTTTCGTCATACGAATTCACATAACTATCATGGGTGCGTGGATTGTAATAATATTGACGGAATGTAATATCTGTTCTCTGCATATTATATCCAATAGATAAATTCAAACCCAATTTAGATGTAGCGATAAAACGCACACCGACACTCGGATTAAAATAGAACCCCATACCGTCAAAAACAGAATAACCGACTTTCAATCCAATAAAAGGAGCAATATCATTATTCATAAAATACCCCCTCGCATCGGCATATACCGGAATAAAAACTGTAGACCAATTAAAATGATAGTTCACTCCCACTCCAACACCTAAAAAGAAATATGGATTAAACTGATAACCATGAGTAGAAGACACGGAAACAAGTCCGTCACCATAAGTACCCACGCCAAAAGCACCACCTACATCCACAAATCCTTTATAGCCATTTGTTTTAAACTCATCTCTTTCACCATGCCTATTCTTCATCCTCATTGTAGAATTTCGAGAAGAAAATTCCTTCGTGATTTTCAATACTTCTGACATTTGGAAAACCCATACACTACCATCACTTGTTTCTATTTTAATAGTTTCATTTGGTATCTGCTCAAGAATAATACCTTTAATTATACTCCCATTTTTCAAATAAACGACTTCTCGAAAATCCTTAGCCGAGACAAATAAACTGCTACATAAAATTGCACAAATGACAAATATTAATCTTTTCATGCCCATAGATATTAGATAACAATCTCTTATTTTTTCAAAATAAATAATAAAAACAAATGTAATCAATAATATCTATTTAACAAATAAATATATAAAATAAATATTATCAAGAGGTATTTTTGAAAAACTGCTACACTTTGTAAATAGGTCAGCAAAAGTAAAAAACAATAATCAAATGAACAGGATGTGATAACGAAATCAAGATAAAAGAAACAATAGCTTTTTAGTAAGATGAAAAAAACTATAAAAATATCTTGATAATATTTTCTGCATCGGAAAATTCAGACATACGCTAAAAACATATTAAAAACAAAAAAGCCTTTAGAAATTGTATCTAAAGACTTTTTTCTGTGACCCCGGAGAGGCTCGAACTCTCGACCCAATGATTAAGAGTCATTTGCTCTACCAACTGAGCTACGGAGTCATTTCTTTTGCTGGTTGCGGTTGCAAAAGTAATGCTTTTCAAAAAAACAACAAAACGTTTTCAATAAAATTTTATTCGAAATTGTAATATTCTGAAGGATGATTTCTTTTGAGAGCAACTAACTGAACATCTTTTCCCACACGTATTCCTTCCTGATAAAGACGATATTCCACTGTTTTATAGGCCAATTCGGGATGATTATTTTCCCGGCTCAAATGACAAAGAAAAATATATCGCATATCTTCCGTAAAATTCCGAGCCAAAAACTCGGCCGTATCGGCATTGCTCATGTGACCGTTCGGGTTAATGATTCTTTGTTTCAAATGCGGAGGGTATGTCCCATGGGTCAACATCTCAATATCGTAATTCGCCTCTATGACCAAATAATTCGCTTTGCGGAGATAGTGTGCCACACCCGGAGGAATATGTCCGAGATCTGTGGCAAAAGCAAATTTTCGGTCTCCGTATTCTATAAAATAACCGACATTATCCGTACCGTCATGGGGAACTTCGAACGAAGTAATCTTAAAATCCCGAATCTCAAAAGGAACTTCCTTACAGATAGGATGACATGCCGTATAAATCTTTTCGGTCATACAATAGCTGCGATTCATTCCGGCAAGAATTTCCTTTGTCGTATATACCGGAATAAAATATTTTTCACCCAAACAACCTGCAGACTTTATATGGTCGGCATGATCATGAGTGATACACAGACCGACAATATTTTCAAACGGGATATTATGTTCTTTTAAGTGCTTCTTTATAGTGCGTATGCCTATACCTGCATCGATCAGAATTCCATATTCGTCATTTCCAAGATAATAACAATTTCCACTGCTTCCGCTGGCAAGGCTCAAAAAACGTAAATTCATCTACAAACTCTCTTTTTGTCTTTGAAGTCTACAAAGATAATTCTTTTGCGTCAAAAAAAGAGGATTGCCAAACTATTTATAAAGTAAAAAGATACACGGCTTTTTACCCAAATCAGGCTTTACCTTATTCCATTCCTTTAATGTCAAGGTACGGATATACTCATCTTCACACGTAATATTCGCTGCAATACACAATTTAGTGAGAGGATTGCATGTCTTTATAAAATCATCTATAATACGACTGTTCCGATAAGGTGTCTCTATGAATATCTGCGTCTCATTCTCGGCATAGATACGATGTTCCAGATTCTTAAGCATCCGAGCCCGTTCTCCCGCATCTATCGGCAAATAGCCGTGAAAAGCGAAACTTTGACCGTTAAATCCAGAAGCCATCAATGACATCAAAATAGATGACGGACCGACTAAAGGAACTACCTTATATCCGGCTCGTTGAGCAATCGCCACGACATCCGCACCGGGATCGGCAATTGCCGGACATCCGGCTTCCGAAATAATTCCGACGGAAAAACCTGCCGCTAATGGCGTCAGATAATCCGAAACCTCTTCAGGACGTGTATGTCTGTTCAATGTATAAAATGTCAAGGAATCTATATTGATTTCCGGATTCGACTTTTTTAGAAAACGACGTGCCGTACGGATATTCTCCACTATAAAATGAGAGATACCGGATATTATCGTATTATTATAAACCGGCAATACTCGATCTACCGGCGTGTCTCCCAATGTTACAGGGATCAGATAAAGTGCTGCTGAATGCATAGATACAATACTCTTTGCGACAAAGGTAAAGATTTCCCGGCACTTATCATAAATGCAAAACCGTTTCTTTATATCCGAAAAGTATGTAATTTTGTGCAAATAACAGAAACACGACATGGAATTACCTCTTGCTTTTACCGACCGAACAAAAAATTTATTGAAAGACGAATATCCGGCTTTTGAAAAAGCTCTGCGAGAAGAATCTCCGATAAGTATCCGGCTAAATCCTTTAAAAACCAATTCCGGATTATCCGGACAAGAGCAAGTCCCTTGGTGCAAAAACGGTTATTACTTGCAAGATCGTCCCGCATTCACATTCGACCCTCGATTCCATGCCGGAGCTTATTATGTGCAAGAAGCTTCGTCCATGTTTCTCGATCACGTCATCAGGCAGCATATTACCCGACCAGTTCGTTATCTCGACTTATGTGCCGCACCCGGTGGAAAAACGACATTGGCCTTATCAGCTCTGCCCGCAGGCAGTCTGGTCGTCTGCAATGAAATAGTCCGTAATCGTGCTCATGTTCTTGAAGAGAACATTATCAAGTGGGGGAATCCGTACTGTATCGTCACGAATAACGACTCGGCGACGTTCAATTCACTGAAACACTATTTCGACGTTATTCTCACCGATGTTCCTTGTTCCGGAGAAGGCATGTTTCGCAAAGATCCGGTGGCTGTACAAGAGTGGTCTGCATCGAATGTCGGACTATGTTCGGAACGTCAAAAAGAAATACTGCACAATATCTGGGATGCTTTACGTCCCGGTGGTATACTGATATACAGTACTTGCACCTACAACACCGATGAGAACGAACTCATAGCCGATTATATACAAAATAGATTGGGAGCTACACCTCTACCGATAAAAACAGATCCGGAATGGGGTATTCATAAAGAGTTGACCGGTACTGTTCCTTGCTACCGGTTTATGCCGCATGTTACTAAGGGAGAAGGTCTTTTCATGACCGTATTCCGCAAATCAGAGAGCGAAGATATTATTCCAAGAGAGAGGCTACAGAATAGAATATCAGCAAAAAAGAACAAGAATCGGAATGGATGTTCTATTCCCGATAATATCAGATCATGGATCAGAAACAATGAAAAGATCTTTTTCAGTTCTAACGCAAATTCGATATTCGCATTTCCGTCAGAATATTCAGAAGACCTGCCCCTGTTCGAGTCCCGGACAAACGTTATACATGCAGGAATTCCTCTGGCTTACGCCAAAGGAAAAGACTATATTCCCGAACATGCATTAGCTTTATCAACATTCCTGAATCGAAACATTTTTCCGGAAGAAGAGCTACCTTTAAACACGGCTCTATCCTATTTGCGTAGAGAGTCTTTTCAACTGCAAAGCAATGAACGTGATTATTTTCTACTGACATTCGAGGGAATGCCATTAGGGTGGGCAAAAAATCTCGGAAACAGAGCAAACAATTTATATCCACAAGAGTGGCGTATCCGAAGCGGATACACCCCTACCCAACCCTTACCGATCGCTTTTAAATGAAAAATTAATAACATGCAAGTAGATAATAAAAGATCAGGAAAAACAAGGCTTATCTCAAATATTTTTATAAATTTGCATAGTTCCGGACAAAAAACAAGATGTCCGATTGCTAAATTAAGACACTAAAAAACAAACATCATGATCTTAGATTCTCTCAGCAACTCAGCTTCGATCGAACAGTTGCACCCATTATTTAAAAAAGCATTCGATTTTCTAAAATCGACCGATTTCTCTACCAAAGAAGCCGGGAAAATAGTTCTCGACGGAGATGATTTATATGTTTCCATAGCAGAACCTGTGGGAAAAAGTAAAGATGCTGCTAAAATGGAAACTCACAATAAATATATCGACATACAGATGCCTTTGACCACAACTGAAACAATGGGCTGGAAAGCGACAAAAGAATTGAAAAAGATAACACAACCTTATAATGAGGAAAAAGACATAACATTCTTTGCTGATACCCCGACAACCTACATACAAGTGCAACCCGGAGAATTTGCCATATTCTTTCCTGAAGACGGACATGCTCCCGGTATCGCTGAAGGAAACTTCAAAAAAGTTATCGTTAAAGTACGTATATAAATACCGAAACATAGAAACAGTTTCCCGAATTAACTATGTCCGGATTCGGACATAGTTAATTATAAAAAATCGACATTACGTTTTATCTGCCTTTTATAATACCGATATTCTACGATTCTCCTGCAACTTTATTCTATCTACCACTTTAAGATACAAGATATTATGGATTCTCTCAATTTAATAAAAAACGATCCTTGGCTCGAACCTTATAAAACGGATATCGAACATCGATTTCAACTTTCGGTTTCCAAAGAAAAAGAACTGGCCGGAAAAGGCAAATCTTTATCTGATTTCGCAGACGGATACTTATATTTCGGACTTCACAAAACAGAGCAAGGTTGGGTCATGCGAGAATGGGCTCCTAATGCAACAGATATTTTCCTGATCGGAAATTTCTCGGAATGGAAAGAGAATACTAAATATCGCTTTTCAAAACTAAAAAACGGTGTATGGGAGCTTAAACTAAAAACCGGAGAAATAAAGCACCTCGATTTATATAAATTATCGATGCATTGGAATGGCGGTCATGGTGAACGCATACCTGCATGGGCAACTCGAGTTGTCCAAGATGAAAAGACTTACATATTTTCTGCTCAAGTATGGTCACCTTCGAGGCCTTATAAATTCAAGAAAAAAAAATTTAAGCCTCAAATCTCCCCTTTACTGATTTACGAGTGTCATATAGGTATGGCACAAGAAGAAGAACGAATAGGCAGCTACAACGAATTCCGAGAAAAAATTCTCCCACGCATCGCAAAAGACGGATACAATGCTATACAAATTATGGCTATTCAGGAACATCCTTATTACGGATCATTCGGGTATCACGTTTCAAGTTTTTTCGCTCCCTCTTCCCGTTTCGGGACACCTGACGAACTGAAACAGCTGATAGACGAAGCTCATGCTTCGGGCATAGCTGTAATTATGGATATAGTACATTCTCATGCGGTAAAAAATGAAGTCGAAGGATTAGGGCGTTTCGATGGTTCTTACAACCAATTTTTTTACGGAGATCACAGAAGAGAGCACCCTGCATGGGACTCTCTTTGTTTTGACTATGGAAAAAATGAGGTAATTCATTTTTTATTATCCAACTGCAAATATTGGCTTGAAGAATTCAAATTCGACGGTTTCCGTTTCGACGGCGTCACCTCGATGCTTTATTACGATCATGGATTAGGAAAAGCTTTTGGCAGTTATAATGATTATTACGACGGAGGACAAGACGAAAATGCGATCACGTATCTTACTTTGGCAAATAAATTAATTCATGAAGTTAATCCTCATGCAATAACGATTGCCGAAGAGATGAGCGGAATGCCGGGTCTTGCTGCGAAAACAGAAGACGGAGGGATCGGGTTTGATTACCGTATGGCTATGGGTATCCCCGATTTCTGGATTAAGATAATCAAAGAAAAGAAAGATGAGGAATGGAATCCTTCTGCAATTTTCTGGGAGCTGACCAACCGACGGTCTGACGAAAAAACCATCAATTATGCAGAAAGTCACGATCAAGCTCTTGTCGGGGATAAGACAATAATTTTCAGACTTATCGACGATCAAATGTATTGGCACATGATGAAAAACGACACCAATATGGCCGTTGACAGAGGCATGTCTCTGCACAAAATGATACGCTTAGTCACTTTATCGACTATCAATGGAGGCTATCTGAATTTTATGGGAAACGAATTCGGTCATCCCGAATGGATCGATTTTCCGAGAGAAGGTAACGGTTGGTCTTATAAATATGCCCGCAGACAATGGAGTCTTGTTGATAGAAAAGATCTTAAATACGAATATTTAGGAAACTTTGACGAGGCAATGATCAAATTGGTAAAAGATGTAAAACATTTTGAACAAAGTCCCATCATCAAATTATGGGACAACGGAGGAGACCAGATTTTAGCATTTATGCGAAAAGATCTATTATTCATATTCAACTTCCATCCGTTCAAATCCTTTACCGATTACGGTATATTAGCACCCAAAGGCAGCTATAAAACCGTATTAAATACCGATTCTTATACATTCGGAGGATACGGATTGATTGACGAATCAATCGAGCATTTCACGATTCCAGATCCTCTATATAAAAAAGAAAAGAAAGAGTGGCTGAGATTGTATCTGCCGGCTCGATCTGCACAAGTTTTAAAGCTCCAAAAGAGAAAATAATTCGTTTTTAAGCAAATTTTTAATCACCATAAGGATACAATTTTTTATATATATAACACTAAAATACAGAAAATTAATTATATATAATTGTATAAAAGACACTTAAAAATAGGTTATATAACATATATATTTTTTTTGCGAGATTCAGGAAAAAGTACATCTTTGCATGCATTAACCTAGAACAATCTTTTTTACCTTAAAAAATTAATACCTATTGAAAACCTTTAAAAAGGGACTTTTGAGAAAAAGCCTCTTTTTTTATTTATAATAGCATAGTAATCAATCTATTTAATATTTAATTTGCTATTAATACACTATTACATTTGATCTAAATTAATAATTACATTACCCTTTCAGCATCCATTATTATGCACTGTCATAATGAAAATCTTTCGATATAGAATTTATTTGAAATTTCATTCGAAACAGAATAAAAAATCTTCCGAATCGTTTAAGAATACCGTAATAGTAAGTTTACCCAAAATCTCAAAAGAGATAAAAGAAGTAGAAATTTTTTATTGTATCCGAAATAGACGACTGAAAATAATACGATAAGAAGCTATTTTAAATTTTCCGATAAAAATATATTATCAGGTTATTTTTGTGATTCCTTCCAGTCTGTTTTCCCATTTTCACTTGTCAGATACTCGCTATTATCCTCGTTAAAAGCGACAAAACATTTCCGAAAGAAACTTTCAAATCTGCCCCGAGTAAAATTTAAACTGGCTCTAACTCTATTCCATTTTAAAATGTTATATTCGTACCCGATAAATTATTTATATTAAACTATCAAACAATGGACGTTAAACAACACTATTCCGGACTTACCGATGCACAAGTGAAGGAAAGTCGGGAAAAATTCGGAAGCAATCTGCTTACTCCACCTCAAAAAACTCCTCTTTGGAAACTTTTTTTCGAAAAATTTCAAGATCCTATTATCCGTATTTTACTCATCGCAGCATTATTATCATTATGTATTTCGTTCATTCATAACGAATATGCTGAAACAATCGGAATATTTTGTGCTATATTTTTAGCAACCGGCGTTGCGTTTTGGTTTGAAATGGATGCAAACAAAAAATTTGATATTCTGAATCAAGTAAACGACGATATTATGATAAAAGTAACCAGGAACGGAAATCTTCAAGAAGTTCCTAAAAAAGATATTGTCGTCGGAGACATAGTTTTACTCGAAACAGGAGAAGAAGTCCCTGCAGACGGAGAATTACTCGAAGCTATCTCTCTCCAAATAGATGAGTCTTGCCTTACCGGAGAATTGATGATCGACAAAACCACGAATCCCGAAGATTTCGATTCAGAAGCAACCTATCCCTCTAACTGGGTGATGAGGGGAACAAAAGTACTTGACGGACATGGCATTATGGAGGTAAAGCAAGTAGGCGATGCCACTCAATACGGACAAGTAGCCGAAAAAGCGACAGAAATCAGCGGAGAAGAAACTCCGCTAAACCGTCAATTAAACGGGCTGGCAAAATTTATCGGTGTCGCAGGTTTTGCTTTAGCTATCCTTACTTTCGGAACTCTATTTATTAAAGATCTGATAACTCACCCCATCACATGGGGACAATTCGGGCTATTGGGCGCTGTTATGGCAGGGGGAATCATTGCTTTATCCAAAGTTTGGGTACCGATTCTGTACGATGCATTTTCTCTCGCAGGAAAAGAAAAACCTCTTCCCCGCTGCATTAACCGCTTCGGATGGCTAACATGGCTTATATTCGGTATAATAATCTTCGCCATCTTCTGTAGCATAGGTGTATTATTCGGTGTAAATCCGCTGAACTCATCTTCATGGATCGATATTGAAGAAGCTAACAGAATACTACAATATTTTATGATTGCAGTAACATTAATTGTCGTAGCTGTCCCTGAAGGATTACCGATGAGTGTAACACTGAGTCTGGCTCTCAGTATGAGACGAATGTTGCAAACCAATAATTTGGTACGCAAAATGCACGCTTGTGAAACAATGGGAGCAACAACCGTTATTTGTACCGATAAAACCGGAACTCTCACCCAAAACCAAATGCGAGTCTTCCAAAGCAATTTCTTCGCCTTGAAAAATCAAAAATTGACAGACAACACTGCCAGCAATCTTATTAAAGAAGGTATTGCCGCCAACTCCACAGCATTTTTAGATTACTCCGATCCTCAAAAAATATCGACAATGGGTAACCCCACCGAAGCAGCTTTACTGCTCTGGTTGCACAATAAAGGTATAGAGTATGCTCCTTTGCGTGAAAATGCCCACGTCGATAAACAACTGACATTTTCTACCGAGCGCAAATATATGGCAACTCTTGTAAACTCACCTCTTGTCGGTAAAAAAGTGCTATATATGAAAGGTGCACCTGAAATCGTACTTTCAAAATGCAAGACCGTAGAAACTCCGGAAGGAGAAAAACCCGTATCGGAATATAAAGGACAGATAGAGGAGCAACTGCTTGCTTACCAAAATCAAGCTATGCGAACTCTCGGGTTTGCATATAAAATTATAAATGAGGACAACGACCAACCTATTCCTGAATTAGCCGATACCGGACTCATATTTCTCGGATTTGTTGCAATTTCAGATCCTGTTCGAGAAGATGTTCCGGCTGCCGTAGCCGAATGCTTAAATGCTGGTATTCAGGTCAAAATCGTCACAGGAGACACTACTGCGACAGCACGGGAAATTGCCCGTCAGATCGGAATCTGGAAACCGGAAGATACGGATGAGAATATCATTACCGGTACAGATTTCGAGGCACTGCCGGATGATGAAGCTTTTGAACGGGTAAAGAAACTGAAAGTCATGTGCCGGGCACGTCCGACGGACAAACAACGATTAGTAGAACTGCTTCAAAAAGACGGACAAATTGTCGCCGTAACCGGAGACGGAACGAATGATGCTCCGGCTCTGAACCATGCCAATGTAGGATTATCTATGGGAACTGGTACTTCTGTCGCAAAAGAAGCCAGTGATATAACTTTACTGGACGACTCATTCAAAAGTATTGCGACAGCAGTCATGTGGGGACGTTCTTTATACCAAAATATCCAGCGTTTTCTTTTATTCCAGCTTACAATTAATGTCGTTGCACTGGTAATCGTATTCTTAGGTTCGATCTTCGGTCACGAATTGCCTCTCACGGTGACTCAGATGCTATGGGTCAACCTCATTATGGACACTTTTGCCGCCGGAGCCCTGGCTTCATTACCGCCGAATAAAGAAGTAATGAAAGACAAACCCCGCAAAAACGAGGCATTTATCGTTACCTCTCCTATGAGAAATCAAATATTATGGATAGGATTGGCATTCGTGGCATTTTTAATGGGACTACTCTACTATTTCACCAATGCAGAAGGAGAAATAAACCGTCACGACCTCGCTTGCTTCTTCACTATTTTTGTAATGCTGCAATTCTGGAATTTATTTAATGCTAAAGCCTTTGCAACCGGGAAATCGGCCTTTAACGGATTACTGCATGATACAGGATTTATTACTGTTGCATTATTGATTATCATAGGACAGTTTTTTATCGTCACATTCGGAGGGGACGTATTTCGTACAGTTCCTCTCTCATGGCAAGATTGGTTACTGATCATCGGCTCTACATCATTAGTCTTATGGATCGGTGAAATTTTCCGTTTATTCGGGAAAAAGAAGAAATAAGATCTCAATAAGATAAAGTCCTCCAAATAGCTCTCCCGAACTTCAGATACTCAGGAGAGCTATTTTTTACTGTTAAGAATTCCTTATTCTATAAACGATGCTTGCCATCGATTGTTTTACGTAGCAGACAAACAAACTTAATGTAAAAAAATTATGGCAAAAGGAAGTCTTGAAATTTTAAAGAATAAAATCGATGTTTCCAAAGTATTGGAACAACTGAATGCTGCACTATCTGAAGAATGGCTATCTTTTTATCAATACTGGATCGGAGCTCTTATGGCAGAAGGCGCTATGCGAGCCGAAATTCAAAAAGAGCTGCAAAAACATGCCGAAGCAGAATATAAACACGCTAAACTTGTAGCAGACCGAATTATAGAACTGGAAGGCGTTCCGGTATTAAATCCAAAAAAATGGTTTGAACTGGCACGCTGTCAATACAGCGCTCCCGATGATTTCGATGTTCAGAAAATTCTATTTCAAAACGTAATTGCCGAACGATGCGCCATAAAACGTTACGAAGATATAGCCTCATTTACCGAAGGAATAGACTTTACTACCTGTAACATGGCAAAATTTATCTTAGCGGAAGAAGAAGATCATGAACAAGATCTTCAAGATTATCTGGATGATATTGCCCGAATGAAAAAAGATATATTGAATAAATAATCTTTTACTAAGAATCTGTTTAAATTTTCCAATAAAAAATACTATCAGATCATCTTTGCGTTTTTTTCGGTCCTTTTCTTCGTTTTTATTCATCAGATAGCGAACTATCTGATGAATAAAAACAGAAAAAAACAGATCGAAGAATGATTCAGGAAGATAGAAGATATGTATTCTCATAGAAAAATTTAGGCAGGCTCTAAAAACACAAACATTACAATTCCAACATTTCCATTGTAACATTCTTTCCTTTAAAATAATTTAGTAGATTTCAGTTTGTTTTATTAGCTGAAATTCATATTTTTAGAAAATAATCTTTAAATCTGAAAGCACAATGGAGAGTTCACTATTCTGGCTGATCCCAGCCTCTTCGATCCTCGCCCTGATTTTAGCGTGGTATTTCTACAAACAAATGATGCACGTAAGCGAAGGTACGGAAACAATGCAAAAAATTGCTTCACATGTCCGCAAAGGCGCTATGTCCTATCTCAAACAGCAATATAAAGTTGTAGGACTGGTATTTCTGGGACTAGTAATCCTTTTTTCTATTATGGCATACGGATTTAATTTACAAAATCCTTGGGTGCCCGTAGCTTTTCTGACCGGAGGTTTCTTTTCCGGATTATCAGGCTTTTTAGGTATGAAAACAGCAACTTATGCTTCTGCAAGAACGGCAAATGCAGCACGTACTTCTCTGAACGGAGGATTGACCGTTGCTTTTCGTAGCGGAGCTGTCATGGGACTTGTCGTTGTAGGCTTAGGTCTTTTCGATATTTCTTTCTGGTATATTCTTCTCGACTATTGTATTCCGGCTGACGCAATAAATCCGGCAAATAAATTATGTATCATAACCACGACAATGCTGACATTCGGAATGGGTGCTTCTACCCAAGCTCTATTTGCTCGTGTCGGTGGAGGTATTTATACTAAGGCTGCGGACGTAGGTGCAGATCTCGTGGGAAAAGTGGAAGCGGGAATTCCTGAAGATGATCCGCGTAATCCGGCGACTATTGCTGACAACGTAGGTGATAATGTGGGCGATGTTGCCGGTATGGGAGCTGACCTGTACGAATCTTATTGCGGTTCGATACTGGCAACTTCAGGACTCGGTGCGGCGACATTTATCGGTAGCGGAGATATAGATATGCAATTTAAAGCCGTCATTGCTCCGATGTTAATCGCCGCAGTAGGTATCGTTCTGTCTATTATCGGAATCTTTTCCGTAAGAACAAAAGAAAATGCAAAAATGAAGGACCTTCTCAAAGCTCTTTCTTTGGGGACAAACCTCAGTTCAATATTGATAATCGCAGCTACATTTCTGATTTTATGGGCTTTACAACTTGAAAACTGGATATACATATCTTGCGCCGTAGTAATAGGGCTATTAGTCGGTGTTATCATCGGACGTTCCACAGAATATTATACTTCTCAATCTTATAAACCGACACAAAAACTTTCGGAAAGCGGTAAAACCGGACCTGCTACCGTAATTATTTCAGGAATAGGTTTAGGTATGGTATCCACAACCATACCGGTATTGGCCGTAGTTTTCGGCATCATTCTTTCCTATTGGTTCGCTTCAGGATTCGACTTTGCAAATATCTCTATGGGACTTTACGGAATCGGAATTGCTGCAGTAGGAATGCTCTCGACATTAGGTATCACTTTAGCGACCGATGCTTACGGACCTATCGCCGATAATGCAGGAGGAAATGCAGAGATGAGCGAATTAGGTCAAGAAGTGCGGAAACGTACCGATGCTCTCGACTCATTGGGGAATACCACTGCCGCCACAGGAAAAGGTTTTGCCATCGGATCGGCAGCACTGACCGGATTAGCGTTACTGGCTTCCTATATCGAGGAAATACGCATCGGTCTGACTCGCATCGGAGAAGAGATTCTTATATTTGCAGACGGAAGTATGATAGAAACGCATAAAGCTACATTCGTAGATTTTATGTATTACTATGACGTAACTTTAATGAATCCCAAAGTGTTGTCGGGAATCTTTATCGGTTCTATGATGGCATTTCTTTTCTGTGGGCTTACAATGAATGCTGTGGGGCGAGCTGCAGCACACATGGTGGAGGAAGTTCGCCGACAATTTAGAGAAATAAAAGGTATCCTTACCGGAGAAACTGAACCGGATTATGCCCGTTGTGTGGCAATTTCTACCAAAGGTGCTCAACGAGAAATGGTATTTCCTTCATTATTGGCAATTATCGCACCCATTGCGACCGGACTTATTTTCGGAGTTCCGGGAGTCATCGGACTATTAATCGGAGGACTCAGTTCAGGTTTTGTTCTTGCTATCTTTATGGCAAATGCCGGAGGAGCGTGGGATAATGCAAAAAAATATGTTGAAGAAGGCAATTTCGGAGGCAAAGGCGGTGAGGTTCACAAGGCTACCGTCGTAGGCGACACCGTAGGAGATCCGTTTAAAGATACTTCAGGCCCAAGCTTAAATATTCTGATCAAACTCATGAGTATGGTCGCAATTGTCATGGCAGGGCTTACTGTCGCCTGGAGTTTATTTTAAGAATATAAAAAATTAAGTACCGCGGCTGCTGGGATAGTTTATCCCAGCAG
>OCAL01000534.1_pt1 | contig 13855 bp, 10 predicted proteins | sample 1477141 | NCBI WGS metagenome assembly OCAL01 (sample SAMEA2580295, study PRJEB22360) | human gut metagenome | biome: human gut; feature: human-associated habitat; material: faeces | place: Denmark | collected 2008/2010
ATCGTTTGATGTAATAATTTCTTTGTAGTCTTTTGTCAAAAATGTACCGGCCTGCAAATCTTGAGCAGAAAGGTTTTTGCCATCGTTAGCTTGATTAACCACATAGATACGTGTAGACGACGTATATGTTGGTTGAATGAGGAAATAAGTTCCCAAGAAGGCAAAGACAGCGACATAGAAGGCTGTAAATAGAATAAATACCTTTTTAGTCCAAAGTTTGTGCAATAATGCAAGCACGTCGATTTCAACACGCTTCGTGTTTTCCTGAGTCATAGTTTCTCCTATATGTATTGATTTTCAAGTAGTGTTTGTGGATTTTCAATGAAAAGGTTACGAGCACGTCGCGTTCCGTAAGTCTTTTCAATAATAGCGTAGGCATCTTTCATAAATGGTGGTCTTGGACCAAGATTATGCATGTCACTAGCAACCATATGAACCAAATTTTTTTCCAAGAAATAACGAACACGTTTCTTTCTTACTTTATCTTTATCGCCAAAGAGCTTTGGTTTGAGGACATGTGAGCTATTGACTTGAGTATAGCAGCCCATATTGATGATTTCTCGAACACGATCAGCATTTTCTTCGAGGGCATCATAGCGCTCAATGTGAGCAACAATTGGTGTCACCCCTGCTCGCAAAACATTGCTAAGCCCACTATGAATTTCTTTCCAAGAGGTGCGAGCACTAAACTCAATCAAAGCAAATTGAGTGTTGTGCATCCGTGGAATGAGATTCTTTTCGAGTTTCTCCACAATGTCTGAGGTGTAATAAAGTTCACCACCATAACAAATAGTTAAGTCTGGATAAAGTGCTTCTGCTTCTTCTTTTACCTTAGAAAAATTTGCAAAGATTTTATCCTCTGGGGTTTCAAACATTCCCTTACGACGATGGGATGTTGAAACAATCGTACGCACTCCTTGCGCATAGCTTTCGCCAATGAGGTCAAGACTTTCTTCTAAAGTTTTAGGACCATCATCAACATCAAAAACAATATGTGAGTGAACGTCAATCACTTATTTTTCCTCCATCAAATTTTTGATAGCTTGAGAGGCGCTTTCCACACTGGAATCATCCAGTTTCATCATGTAGAGACTAGAATTTGGCATAGCATAAGAGGTCAATTGTCCGGTTGAACCTGTACCTGTTACTGCTTGAGAAGTCACCGTAAATTTAGAACCTGAATCAAGTTGTGTATTGGCCAGAGCATTAATGGTATCTAGAGACATATTCGTTTGAACAGAGTCTTGAAGATTGTTAACGATTGAAGTAAAGTTTGATACAGAATTTAGTGAAGCTAACTTGTTTACAATCGCAGAAATCACTTTCTCTTGGTTCTTACCACGGTCATTGTCTCCTCCATCCAAACTATAACGCTCACGAACAAAGCCAAGGGCTTGTTCAGAATTCATTTGGATATCTCCAACTGGGAAATCAAACTTCCCGTGAAGACTCGTGAAGGCTTGATCATTATGAACTGTCACACCACCAAGTTGGTCAATCAACTTAAGGAAAGATGTGAAGTTAATTCGTGCATAGTAATCAATCTTAATGCCATAAAGATTTTCCAGTGTTTTTTCAGATGTTTCGACGCCATAAATACCTGCGTGGGTTAATTTATCATACTGGTCTGCCCCACCATCAGGAATCTTAACGTACGCATCACGTGGAGTGGTCGTCAAGAGAATCTTATGTGTGTTCATGTTAACGGTCATAATGATATTGACATCTGAACGTGACACTGTTGAAATTGAACCGTAGGTATCAATACCACTAATATAAATATTGAAGACTTTTGAATCTACTTGTTTTGCAGAATTGTTATTCTTCTTTTTAATTTTATAAGTATAGATTGTTTTTAGATTTGAAGCATAGTTACTATCGACAGACTCTAGTAGGCTAGCATAAGAGCCACTCAAGACCATAGCTTTAGATTTGCCAGACTTAAGATTGTCATAAGCTTCTTGATATGAAGCAACATCATCAACTTTAAGATCAACCTTTTTGTCTTTCTTTAGAGCAGACATTAAGGTGTCGATATTGTTCTTATCAACCTTAGTTGGTGCTTGTACGCTAGTAAGCTGACTCACATCTTTGATGTCACTATCCTTTGGAACTACGATGCTCATTTCCACTTCAGAAAATGCAGCCGTCTGATTCATACGGTTAGTGATATCAATCATTTGTTTAAAACCGAAAATACCAACCAGAGAAACTAGCGAGAAGATAACCAATACAGCCGTTGTCACTAGTGGTGATTTCTTAGTCTTCTGAAGGAAGATGCTAATAGCAAGAACTACCAACAAACCAATGGTGATAATGATGTTCAAAAACCTAAATGATAGGAAATTATAATTGAACATTGTGAATAATAAGACCAATGCTAAAATAGCATACAGAATGGTCAACCCAACGTTGACCATCCCCCATGATCTATTACTCGTACGTTTTTGCTTACGATTCGTACGCGAACTCATATAAATTGCTCCTAAAAATTAAAATTAGACATTTCCCATTATCATTATAACATTACTATAACTTCATTTCAATTGTCATTCTTTTTAAAAAAGAAGAAACCGTTTTTCATTATGATATCAAGCATTTAATTTCTATCATTTTTCATAATATTGTAAACTATTTTTCACATTTTTGGTGGTTTAATCTTAAATTGTCGGATATTTATTTATTTATTACAAGTGTTTTTCTTCCAAATATTTTTATTTTTTTCTAGTAGTTTGAAAATTTTTAACCTATTGATTCTTCGAGTAGATCTTAGTTACAACACAAAAGGACGACCTAATGGCGTCCTTTTACAGATTAGTCTGCAATTAGTGTTTCAAGACCAACTTTCATCATGTCAGTGAAAGTGTTTTGACGTTCCTCAGCTGTAGTGTCTTCATCTGGATTGACCAAACTATCAGAAATAGTCATGATGGCAAGAGCATCTACTTGGTGTTGAGCTGCAAGGTAGTAAAGTGCTGCTGCTTCCATTTCAACAGCCTTCACTCCCCATTTACCAAGCTCAATGTTTTTTTCGAAATAATTTGAATAGAAAACATCAGATGACAAGACATTACCAACATGTGTTGTCATACCAAGGTCTTTGGCAATGTGGTAAGCCTTATCCAAGAGATCGAAACTTGCAATTTGTGGGAAATCGTATTGTGGCCAATCATTACGGATAATGTTAGAGTTTGTCGCTGCGGCCTGTGCTAGAACTAACTCACGAACGTGAACATCCTCGTTCAATGAACCAGCAGTACCCACACGAATCAATTTTTTAACACCATAGTCAACGATAAGCTCACGCGCATAAATAGAGATTGATGGCATCCCCATTCCTGTTCCCATTACTGAGACACGTTCACCTTTGTATGTTCCTGTGTAACCAAACATGTTACGAACCTCATTGAAACATACAGCATCCTCAAGGAAATTCTCAGCAATGAATTTCGCACGCAATGGATCCCCTGGAAGAAGAATTTTATCAGCAATTTCTCCTTGCTTAGCAGCAATATGAATAGACATAGTTTATGATACAAAGAGCGACCAGAAAGCGACTGAAAATTAGGAATCTGACGAGAAATCCTGATTTCTCAGTCAGGTTATCTATTTTCCGAGCTTTCCGCTCGTGTTCAAATCAGAACACACGCTCTTTTCCTTTCTATAAATTATATTTTTAGATTGGTTAGGCATTAAAGAGGCAAAGTAAAAATAGGAAATCCGACAAAGATGCTTCGCATCTAGGAGGATTTATCTTTTTTACACAGCCTCTAGCCCGGGTTCAGTTTCAAACCCGAACTACCCTTCCTTTCATTTTTTGATGGTAAAGGAGCAGACAGAAAACAAATAAAGATTATCTATTTTCCGAGCTTTCCGCTCGTGTTCAAATCAGAACACATGCTCTACCTTTCTTAATTTTTATTTTTTAAATATTTTTCTACTATTATATAGTGGATAAATAACAACTTTAAAAGTGGATTAAGCTTGAGTCAATGAATCAAGAAAATCGTATAACTTTATGTTCATTTCAGAATAATCGTTGGCACGCAATTGTTCAGGTGTTTGAACAAAAGGCAACTCTTTATTTTGCTTACGTAAATGGTCTTCACCGTCAGCAGCTATAAGTAAATCAATGGCTTCAGAATCAAACTCCAAGTGTGCCTGAAAGGCATAGTGTTTAGGACTGAAGCGAACAATTTGACGTGGACAACCTTGACTAGTAGCAAGAACAACTGCATTATCAGTCAATCCAGGCATATCACCATGCCAGTGGCCAGTATTTAGGGTTTCGCCAAAACCTTTGATATGCTCATCCGCTAAACCTGCCTCAGTTAATGTTACAAGGAAAACACCAATCTCACGTTCTGGACTATGTTCATACTTACCACCATAGGCTACAGATAAAAGTTGAGCACCTAGGCAAACCCCAACAATATAGATATCAGCAGCAATTGCTTTTTGCATAAATGCAATCTCAGCCTCTGGGTCATAATAAGGAAAGGCCTGACGATCCTCATCAGGTGACTGAGGGCCACCCATAACAATTAGAAAATCAATACCTTCAACGGTTTCAGGAAGAAGCTCTTCCTCATATACCTTGGTTGATGTGATATTATGCCCACGGTCTTGTGCCCATTTTAAATAGGCTCCTGGGACTTCAAACGTTTCGTGTAAGATAAAATGAATATTCATTGTTTTTTCTTCCATCTATTTTTTAATATCCTCGATAGTAGACTCGCTAAGATTAGTGGTACTGCTACCAGCCCTCCTTGACCAGTAAAACCTAGAACTAAGGCTATCCCAGTTAGAGGAGCATCTAAAGTTATTCCTAAAAATACGGTTGCACCGAGTAACATTCCTAGAGTAGGATTGAGTGATAAGCCAAAAATCTCAAGACAACTTGTCAATAAGAAACCCAATCCAGCACCTAAAGTAAAGGAAGGGGTTAGGGTTCCTCCATAAGAGCCTGCCCATAAAAGTAAACATACCATAAGACCTTTGACGACAAGGATAAGAGGTAGGTATGCTGAAACCCCACCTAAAAATAACCATTGTGCTAGAACCTGACCATTTCCCATGATTAAAGGATAGAAAGCTGCAATCCCACCTAGTACTATATAAGATAGCGGCATGGTCCACAGAATGCGTTTATCAGTAATACGACTTTTGCTAGCCTTTTTGGCTAAGAAGCTAAACATCATCGCCAGCGGAGTTATCACTAATACAAGAACAATAACCTGAATCAGACTAGCAGAGTCTGAGCTAACTTTACCGACTTGATACATTGCCTCCTTACCAACGATTGGTCGAGCACAATAAGCTGACAAGTAGGTTGTCACAAGAATGATAATAATATTTTTTGATTTCCAAGCAACCCCTAAGGTTTCCAGAACAAACAGTGTACTGGCAAAGGGGACTTGGTATACCGCAGCTAAGCCAGCGCCTGCCCCGCAAGCAATTAGCAATTGTCTATCAACAATATCCAAATGCAAGGCTTTGGATAGATTACCACCAAATAGAGCGCCTAATTCTCGAGGCGCTCCTTCTTTACCAATTGAGGAACCAGCTCCGACAATTGCAACCTGCATCAAAGCATGTAGACTTTGGCCAAGAAAATTTGGACTCTTCTTACCAACGAGTTGCTTAGCCTTACTAATAGAAAGGAGGGACACTCGTCTCTGAAGAAAATACCAAAATAAACTAGCCAAAACACCTACTACAAGCAATACTGCAAATCGTCGAAAGGGACTTACAGAGTTAAACTGTGACAATAAATCCGATTTATCATTACCAAATACAAGAATCTGTATAAACTCCAAAAGGTAATGACAAAGAATGCCTACCAAACCTGAAGCAATACCGGTTCCAAAAACAGCTAAACTTAACCTAGTCGACTTGGGGAGCCAAGTCAAACTCTTTCTTTCTTGATTACCCATATATTAGAATATAACTAAAATTGCTTTAACCAACTTTTCCTACTGTCTTTAGAGTAGGGTCAATCCCTTCTTTGTTTTTATTTCATAGTAAGGCAATCTCGTGTTGAATTAGAAAAACTAAAACTAGCTTTCATTCTTTAACCTTTTAACTATATTCTAGTCCAAATGATTTTGTTCTTTGTTATAAATAGTTTATCTCTGAATGGCCTAAAGTTGTTCTTAACAAAGCAAGTGGCAAACTGTAAATTGTTTTATTATATTGCGACACCATTTCATTGTAGTATAATTTTTGATTAGCAACAAGTACTTCTGACTCTTTAATCTCAGCAATCAAATCCTTTATACTTTGATCAGCGGTAATATTTGTATCTCTTTCGATTTCCTCAATAATTTTATTCTTCGTTTCCTCTAGTTTAGTAGAGTATTCATGTTTAGAAAAATTACCAGAATCACCGTAAGACTTCCGCTTAGATTCTGAATGATTAGCTTTGTTTTCATCGTTAGTCAAATTGTTGACAGACTTTTTTTCCTCTAACAATTCTGAAACATTTTTTCTAACAGACATTTTTAACTCATGGTCTACAATCTTATCAGTCAGTTCTCGCAGTTGTAAAATCAATTTTTCCACATACTGTTCTTTAATTTCAATTGCACTGTATGATGATTTAATTGACTCTTTTAAGTTAACAACTTTATGGTATTGAAATAGAAACACTATTATGATATAGCTTAAAACTGCAAATACGATAGATGCTCCTTGAAATGGTTCATAGTCTATCTCACTACCACTTGTATCTATAGCAGAAAATATAACCAACCAAACCATGGTCAGGAATGCAATTATAAAAACTCCACGAATGATACGAAATAATGGATTATTCATTAAGTTTGACATCAATTATTCCTTTTTAGAGTTCAGCAAGAATCGCTTTTAGCAATCCTTTGAAGTCCCCTTTAACACGCTCTGTCACTTCCACCACTTCTTCGTGGTTCAATTCTTCTTGGAAACCAGCCGCAAAGTTGGTAATACATGAAATACCAAGAACTTTCAAACCAGAGTGAGCTGCGATAATAACCTCAGGAACTGTTGACATCCCAACAGCATCTGCACCAAGTGTCTTATAAGCACGGATTTCAGCTGGAGTTTCATAACTTGGACCAGTCACACCGATATAAACACCATCATCCAATTTGATACCAAGTCTATCAGCCACTTTATGAGCGGTTTCTCGGTATTCAGGTGTGTAAGCTTTAGACATATCAGGGAAACGTGGACCAAAATCATCCAAGTTTTCACCGATCAATGGGTTTTGACCAGTCATGTTAATGTGGTCAGTGATGGCCATCAAAGTACCTGGGCCAAAGCCGATACCACCTGCTGCATTGGTTACAACAACTCCTTCACATCCAAGAGCTTTCATAACACGTACAGGGAAAGTAACGACTTCAAGCGGATTTCCTTCATAAAAATGGAAACGCCCTTGAAGAGCCAAAACTTTACGTCCAGACAAAGTTCCGTAAACAAGTTTTCCAGCATGACCGACAACCGTTGATTGTCCCCAGTTTGGAATATCCGCATAGTCAATAACAACTGCGTCTTCAACTTCTTCAGCCAGCTCACCAAGTCCAGAACCCAAAATTAAACCAAACTCAGGTTTTTCAATTCCTTTGCTTTCCAAAAATGCTTGAGTAACTCTAATTTTTTCAAGTAGCGACATGTTATTTCTCCCTTAATTTTATTTCATGCTTAAAAAGTGACCAATTTTTGAAAAAGTTCTTGCATTTCGAATGGTTATATCAGGATAAAAAGGTGTTTTCAATAACTTCTTATGATAAGCGGTTTGACTATAAGTTGATTTATCATACTTTCCCCAGTAGACACCAAGTTGACCAAAATGAAGTATTTCATCTTTCAACTCTAAAGAGTTAATGACCTTCTTCATTTCGTTCTTATCAAGTCTTTCAGTGAATAAGAGGACGTCTTTTCTATAGAAATCATCTTCCCACCACTCAGGTAAAGATTCCACTTCACATTGGTAATCTTCTAGAGTAAAGAGAGAAAATACCTTAATAAATGGATAAGCCTTATTTAGAAATTTCTCTAAAACTAAGAGGAGTTCCTCTTTCATCAAGGTAGAATCAAAGAAAAGATTTCCACTATTTATATAGGAAGAAACATTTGACATACCGAGTTCTTCTAACTCACGACAAAATTCTTTCATGACTACCTTGTGACGACCACCAACGTTTATCCCACGAACCAAAAATGCATAGCGCTTCATTTTAGACAAGTTTATCCAAGAAGCTTTCACCAATCATGGCTTTATCTACACCAAAGTTTTCAGCGACAGTTGCTGAGATGTCAGAGAAATGACCTACTGGAATAAGTCCATTTCCTTTGAATGATGGGCTATAAGCCAAGAAAGGAATATATTCACGAGTATGGTCTGTACCTGCATAAGTTGGATCATTTCCGTGGTCTGCTGTAATCATCAAGAGATCATCTTCACGCATAGCAGCAATGATTTCAGGCAAACGTTGGTCAAATTCGTGCAAGCAATCACGATATCCATGTGGGTCACGACGATGTCCATAAAGGGCATCAAAGTCTACCAAGTTTGTGAATGAGAAACCATGTTTGAAGTCTTCAGAAGTCATAGCTTTAATCAAATTATCAATACCATGGCTATTTGATTTGTTGTGTCCCATATCATGGTTGATACCAGCTCCGTTGAAAATATCATTGATTTTACCAACGGCATAAGTATCGATACCAACTTCATTCAATTCAGTTGGTGCAAATGGTGAAACAGCCAAATCACGACGGTTAGATGTACGAGTGAAGTTTCCAGGCTCACCAACGTAAGGACGCGCAATGATACGCCCTAGAAGAGCTGGACGCTCAAGGGTAATTGAACGCGCATATTCACAAATACGATACAACTCATCCAAAGGAATAACGTCTTCGTGTGCAGCAATTTGAAGAACTGGGTCAGCTGAAGTGTAAATAATCAATTCACCAGTTTCCATTTGACGAGGTCCAAAGTCTTCAATAACAGCTGTACCTGAGTATGGTTTATTAGCTTCACGAATGACTTTACGGCCTGAGAATTCTTCAATTTTAGTGAGAATTTCTTCTGGGAATCCGTTCCAGAAAGTATCAAAAGGTTCAGTAATATTGAGACCCATGATTTCCCAGTGACCAGTCATCGTATCTTTACCAAGAGACACTTCCTGCAATTTTGTTGCATAACCAGTTGGGTTGCTTTCTGTCGGTACTGTTTTCAAAGGTGTTTCACGAGGAATATTTCCTAGACCAAGCTTAGCCATATTTGGCACATTCAATCCTACTGATTTAGAGATATGACCAAGGGTATCTGAAGCACCATCTGGCACACCTGCATTGACAAAGTCATTGGCATCTGGAGCAGCACCAATTCCTACTGAATCAAGCACGACTAAATGCATTCGGTTAAATTTGGACATAATAACACCACAAAGAGATAAAATCTTTTCAAAATTACCTCTTGCCTTTCTATATTATTTAATAGTTTGACAAAAATTAATTAGTTTTCCTCATTAAAAGTGAGGGGAATAAAAATCGGACTAAGCCTTAACTTCAACGACCTTAACACCGTCTTTTCCTGCAACGATGACTTTGTTAACCATGCCATTGAACAATCCATGATCGACAACACCAGTCATAGCTTTTAGTTCTTCACCAAGAGCTACTGGATTTTCAATCTTACCTAAATCAAGATCGATGATATAGTTCTTCATATCTGTAACAAAGCGGTCACCTTGTTCCGTAAGTCGGAATGATGGCTTATAGCCCTTAGACTCAAAGACACGGTATAGACGATCAGCACCATATTGAACAACTTCAACTGGTAGCTTGAAGGCACCTAATTGATCAACCATTTTAGACTCATCAACCACCCAGATATATTCTTTTGTAGGTGTAGCGACGATTTTTTCCATCAGAAGGGCACCACCGCCACCTTTAATCCCGTTGAGTTGAGGGTCTACTTCGTCGGCTCCATCAACAGTAACATCAATACTGTCAATGTCATCCACTGCCTTCAAAGGAATGCCTAAGCCCTCAGCTTGTTTAGTGGTTTGACTTGATGTCGTTACACCAACAACACTAAGACCTTCTTCCTTAATACGACGGCCAATTTCCTCTACGAAGAAGTAAGCTGTTGACCCTGTACCGAGTCCAACAACCATTCCATCTTCAACATATTTGGCAGCGGTTACACCAGCGATTTTCTTAAGTTCTTCCATGCTAGTCTCCTTGCATCTTTCTATAAAAAGTCGTTCAAAACAATTATAACATGTTTCACCAGTAAATAGAAATGATATGAGGGAGGAAAACAGACCAAAAATAAACAAAATAAAAACTAGATCCTAATAGAATCTAGTTTTGATGGGGAACTAATTTAATAGCACCACTTAATCTTCTTTACGACGTTTGAAGAATCCTACAAAGGCTACAAAAATCATTGAAAGAAGTCCAATAAATCCAGCATTGCTAGTGTGCTCACCAGTTTGTGGCAACTCAGCTTGAGGCACTACAGGAACTTCAGTATCTGGAGTTGGTGTAGTTGGTGGTGTCACTGGAGTTGGAGGAGTAACAGGTGTTGGTGGTGTTTGTGGAGTAGTCGGTGGAGTTGGTGGTACCACGTGAGACTCTCTCTCAACGACATAGTTCTTGTGCCATACAACACTTGGTTTTTCAGGAGTTTTAGGTTCTACTGGTTTAGCAGGAACTTCAACTACTTTTAGTGTTGGTGGCGTTGGTGCCGTTGGACCTGTTGGTGGTGTTGGTTCAACCGGTTTTTCTGGAACTTCAACTACCTCTGGAGTTGGTGGCGTTGGTGCCGTTGGACCTGTTGGTGGTGTTGGTTCTTGTGGTTTACCAGGAACTTCAACTACCTCTGGAGTTGGTGGCGTTGGTGCCACTGGCTCTTTTGGAGGTGTTGGTGGTGTTGGTTCTTGTGGATTGATACCAACTGTTTTAACGACTGGTTTAACCGGTGCTGTTGGTGGTGTTGGTGCCTTAGGTTCTTCAGGTTTTTCACCTGGATTCTTAGGCAAACCAAGGTTAGAGTTGATTGCGAACCAGTAAACTGTTGGTGCACCATCAGCATTTGCACCTTCAGCAGTAAATACCAAATGACCATTAGTCATCTTGATACCTGCACCTCCATAGTAGAGGTAAGGTGAATCAGCGTTATCCCAACCTGTCAATTCTGATGTTGTCTCACCATTAAAGACTGCACCATGGTCAATGTATTGGTTATCATTGACTGATGTTACTTCTTTAGTAGCAGCATCATAAGTAACTGATGATTTTGGAATAGCGATGAATTGGTTATCACCAATATTTACATATTCTTGGTGGCGTGTTGATTGGTATTTTTTCTTAGGTGTGAATGTAATCAAACCAGTTTCAGCAGAAACGCTGTATGAACCAATAACATCATCTTTATCACCAAACGTATAATCTTGGTTACCAAGAGCGTGTCCATTACCGCTACCTGAAGCATTAAGAGTTGTTACATCAGATGGAATTTCACGTGAGACAACCCATTCTGAACCATTCCAGTCAGTGATAGGAACCACTACCTTAAGTGGGTTCTCATCTGAAATGTTGACTGTAGCTCCACCAAAATCTGCATAACCAGATTTTGTAACAACTTCACCGTTTTGGATTGCCAAAGTAGAACCATCTGCGTAAGGATTGTAAGTACCGCGAACAGTATTACCATTAACGTCTTTCGCTTCTACTGTAAGTGGACGTGGGCGCTCAGATGTTTCAACATAAGCTGCACCGTTCCAGTGGTTAAGTGAGTTAAGTGCTACGATAGCATTACGCTCACTAAGGTTGAACATTTTACCATCTTTATCGTAAAACTCAACATCTACAGCTACTTTAACCGGTTTATCTTGATCAGTCGATGCTCCAACTGTCATAGTTACTGTTGGATCCTTACTGATTTTCGCGATACCTTTTCCGTCGTTTGATGGAAGGCTAACAATTTCGTAACGGTAAACAACACGCTTGATTGCTGATGCTTCATTCTCAACAAGCATGCTTGATTGGTTCAAACCATCATAAGTAACAACAAATTTGTCACCTTCTTTAACTTGAATCCACTCGTCTTCAGTATTTGTCCAAGGGCTATTTGAAACAATGTCAGATGCTTGTAACTTGTTAGAGTCATATTGGAAAACATTACTTGTGTTAAGACGCTCTTGTGCTTCTTTTGTCAAGTAGTTGCTTACACCTTCAACTTTGTGTGTCGCATCGTTTTCACGTTGGAAAGTCAATTCTTGAACAACTTCAGCATCTTTAAGGTTACGATATACAGGATCATTCATGTATTTATCGTAAGCTGTTTTAGCATCTTGGTATTGTTTAAGTGCTGTTTGGTAAACAGCTAATTTGTTTTGATACTCAAGGTACTCTTGGTCATATTTAGCTTTTTGCTCATTGTAGACAACCAAGGCTGCTTCGTATTTAGCTTTAGCATCTGCATTGTATTTTTCAATAGCTTGTTTTGTTTCAAGATCTGCTTCATAAGCTGTTTTCTTAGCATTATAAAGTTCAAGATTCTTGTCATACGCTGCTTTTTCTACATCATATTTAGCTTTTGCTTCATTGTATGCTGCTAGCTCAGTTTGATATTTAGCTTCAGCTTCGGCGTTACGTTTTTCCGTAACAACTTTTTCAGCTACTTTATTATCATAGTTAGCTTTTTCAGCATTGTATTTGGCTTTATCGCTATTGTACTGAGCAAGAGCTGCTTCATAATCAGCTTTTGCTTGGTTATATGTTGCCAATTCTGCTTGGTATTTAGCTGCAGAAAGCGCATTTTCTTTATCAGCGGCTTCTTTTTCTGCTACCTTAGCATCATAAGTAACTTTCTTAGTCTTGTACTCTGAAAGAGCTGAGTCATAAGCTTGCTTAGCAATTTGGTATTGCTCTGAAGCTTTATCATAAGCTGTTTTTTCAGTATCATATTTAGCCTGAGCTTCAGCATTTGTTTTATCAGCAAGTGCTTTCTCAGCTAATTTTGCATCATAGTTTGCTTTTGCTTTATCATAGTCAGCTTTATCTGACTTGTATTGTTCTTTAGCCGCTTTATAATCAGAAACGACTGTATTGATTTTCTCTGCTTGTGCTTTATTATCTGCAGCAGCTGCTTCAACAGTTTCTTTGGTTTGAGCAGGTTCTTCCTTAACCTCAACCCCTTCGTTAGTTGCAGCTGTTTTTGCAGCTTCTAAGCTTGTATTTGTTACTTCACTCGTTGTAACAGTTGTGTTGCCTTCTTCAGTAACGTTAACAACTTTCTTTTCAGTTGAATCTGCTACGGCTGAAGTGTTTTCTTCAACAGCATCTGTTGCTTCAACTGCTGGTGTTGCTGAATCTGTAGTTGTTGCTACCTCATCAGCGCTTGCATTTGAAGCCCCTACTGCAAGAACTGCAGTCCCCAAAAGAACAGAAGCCGCACCAAGGCTAGACTTTCTGAGTGAATAACGTTGTAATTCCTTTTTCCCCATTTAAATTACGTCCTTCTATATTTAGTTATGTTCATATTCTAACAAAAGAAAGAACCATGTCAATTTGAGATATCTCATAAAAACACCCATTCCTTTAAATTCGATTAGATTCTTAAATTCAAATACTTTTTAATATCAAAACATTTGATAGAAAAAACCCTATTATTAATAGGGTTTACGTTACAAATAGGCGGTTTAATTTTATAATATCTAGTCCGATTAGCTTTAATGTTTTTTTATTGAAAAGATTATGAAAAACAATCAACTATAAGCTTTCATTTTACTTTTCATAGTGATATTCAGCTTTAGGATAGCTATTTCACCTAAATCATGTCCTCTCGTTTGTCCTA
>OCAL01000548.1_pt1 | contig 13408 bp, 8 predicted proteins | sample 1477141 | NCBI WGS metagenome assembly OCAL01 (sample SAMEA2580295, study PRJEB22360) | human gut metagenome | biome: human gut; feature: human-associated habitat; material: faeces | place: Denmark | collected 2008/2010
ACGGTATCGTTACTGAGAAAGCCGACAGCATCGACGTATCCTTCAAGGTCAAGCCAAGCGATGCCGCCTATGCCACTTATGCCGGCAACCAGCAATACCCGAATGTGGGAGAGCCGAATACTGGCACCGCATCTGCGGGCCAGCCGGGATTCTATTCCAATGTGGACGCGCGATTGAACTATTGCGTGCTTACCGAGGTTAATGGAACTACGTCATGCGCACCGACTGAAGTCGAGTATCCGCATCCTGTGGTGCAGGTGAAGCTCGGCAAGATCAAGATCGTCAAGCAATGGTCGGATGGTGCGAGCAAGCATGATGACGGTTCCGTTACGGTGCAGTTGCAGCGTAAGAAGAGCGGCGATTCCAATGCTCAGCTGGAGGACGTCGGTGGCGTAATCACGCTGAATAAGGGCAATGGTTGGCAGACGACTGTCGACAACCTGGTTCCTGGATACACGTATTCCGTGGCGGAAATCTCTGGTGATGACCGATATGACGTCTCCTATATGGGAAACAATGTCGACTTGACCAAGCAGATGGTGTGGTCTTCCAATGCCGATGCGGGCACGTTGAACGCGACCATCACTAACACGTTGAAGACGGTTGCCCTGGAGAACGCGATTTCGGTGAAGAAGGACCTGGCCGGACGCGAGTGGAAGACCTCCGACACGTTCGATTTCACTCTGGCGGCGAAGGGCAATGCGCCGTTGCCGGATAAGTGCGAAGCCGATCAACCTTGTACGGTGAAGGTGAACTCCGATTCGGGCAGCCATACCGCGTCCTTCGGCAACATCACTTACAACGCTGGCGATGCCTCTTACACGTATTACGTGACGGAGGTCAAGGGCTCTATCGCTTCATTGCATTATTCGCAGGCGAAGTATGAGGTTGTCGTGACTGTCGCGAAGGACTCCAACGGAGAGTGGAAGGCTTCCGTGAAGTCCGTGACCAAGGTGCTGGATGACAACGGTGCAGCAGTTCCCGAATCGCAAAGTGCTGCTACTGAACCGGCCACTTTCACCAACCGATATATTGCGGTGGCGGCGCTGCCGTTGACGGGTGGTGCGACGGGACGCCAGTGGCTACTGGTCGGTGGCGTGATCGGCGGACTCGCGGTGCTGCTTATCGGCGCTGCCGAAATTTGGAATAACAAGAAGCGACTCGTCTGAGTTGCTGTGTGAGGCCGGAATGCCTACCAACTTGAGGGCATTCCGGCCGGCAAATCAAAATTTGCGGATCGCGGGAGCAAGTTGGGTTCCCGCCTCCCGCGATTGCAAAAACAAGTAATCAAACAATAAGGAAGAGAGGATTCTCATGAAGATGAGGAAACTTTTCGCCGGCATCGCCGCCGCGGCGACGCTGCTGGGTGGCATGGCCCTGGGCGCAACCAGCGCACAGGCCGATGACGCTGCTGGTACTCCGGTAACGGGCGTAGCAACGTTCACGTTCACCGCTGAAACCGCTGAACAGCTGACCAACGCCAACCTGAAAGCATACAAGATTGGCGATTATGTTCAGTATGGTTCCGGCGAGAACGTTGCTTATGGTGTGGTGACGAATTCTAACAATAAGACTGCCGTTGACTCCGCGTTGAAGGCTGCCGGTGTGGATACTACGGATTCTGAGGTGGACCATCTGGCCGCAGCCCTGAATGCCGGCCAACTGGATGTTTCTGATGTTCGCCCATGGGCTTCTCCTACGGCAACTCGTAAGTTTGCCGATGCTTTGGAGAGCGAAGGCCGTTTGACTAGCGGAACTGATGTTACGCTGAGCAACCCGGTTGCTGCACAAGACGGCTCTTATTCCGCCACCGTGTCTTTGCAGGCAGGTATCTATGTGTTCATTGACTCTGCGGTTGCTACTGGTTCTGTGACCCAGGCAATCCCGATGATTGTCGCTTCCGGCACGGTTGCTGATAAGGTCTTGACTGATCCGATTCGGGGCGCCAACACCGTGAACATGAAGAACACCAACAACCCCGAAAAGACAAAGGAAGTCAATAAGACTTCTGCTGCCATCGGTGACACTCTGACCTACACCCTTACCGGCGTTGTCGCGAACCCGGCTCCGACCGCGTTCAAGTTCACCGATACTCCGAGCAAGGGTCTGACCATCAAGGCTAACAGCTTCCAGTTCTTTACGGAGGAGGCTAATGCGGAGCGCCAACCTGAACCTGCGAGCAACTTCAGTGTTACCCCGACTGGTGATTTCACGGGTAATGGTACCGCATCTTTCGATGTCGAGGTGGAGAATCCGTCCGCTTATGCAGGCAAGAAGATTGTGGTCACCTTCGAAGCAGTGATTAATGACGAAGCTGACGTCGAGAATGGTGTCGTCAACGAGCTTGACAACTACGGCACCCCGGTTCAGGCCCCGACTACGTTTGGCAAATTCGACTTCACCAAGGTTGATCCGGACGGCAAGGGTATCAAGGACGTCACCTTCCAGGTGAAGGACGGTGACACCACGCTGTACTTCGTGAAGCAGAAGGACGGTTCCTACAAGAAGGCTGCTTCTGCTACCACTTCGGGCGCAACTGCTGATGTCAAGACTGGTGCTGATGGCAAGCTGTCTTTCACCGGTCTTGATAAGAACAAGATCTACACCGTCACGGAAACTGTGCGCGCCAGCGATGCCTACCTCAACATCATGCCGAGCTTTACTGTGTCTTTCAGCAAGGAGGACGGTTCAGCTGTTCTGACCGCCACTTCCGATCCGTGGGGCCTGGTCAACACGTCTGAAAAGACCGTGAAGAACATCAAGTCCATCACCCAGCTGCCGCTCACCGGCGCTGCGGGAACCATGCTGTTCACCGTTGTGGCTCTGCTCGTGGCTGGCGCTGGCGTGACCATCGCCATCAAGTCTCGTCAGAACGCCGAGGCCTGATCGCCCATCTCTGACGGTATTCGATAAGAACACCAATCCAGAGTGATTTAAGGTCGACCCATTATGGGTCGGCCTTTTGTATTGCTCTGTATTTCATGTGGGATTGCTTGGATTGCGCCATATTACGTTGCTTTGGACGTGCCACCCGATGTGGGTGGACATTGCGTTTTTCGAGGGTATAAGGCGTTTCAGTGGGATGTGTTGCAACAAACGGAATCTGGAAACGTGAACCGTTATGGGGGCTGTTAGTCAGGGGAGTGAAGTGGGGGTATTGCACGGAAGGAGGGCCATAGAATCGCAGGCACATCCGCAAAAGAAAGCAACGAAGCATCAATGGGAGGTATTGCGATGCGCAGTGGGGGAGCATTCAGTGACGAGGAGATTCAGCTGTTGCGTGGATTGCCGGCTGTTTCCAATGTGACTCGTGATCGTATCACCTATTCCGACACATTCAGGCAAGTGTGCACTATCCGATATCTTGCAGGGGAATCGCCAACCAAAATCTTTCGTGAAGCGGGTCTGCCGCCGGAATTGGTTGGTTACAAGCGTATCGAGCGCAGTGTGGCGCGGTGGAAGGATGCGGCCATCAAGTCGGTGAGCGGCAGCGACACCATGACCGATGGTGAGATCATAGCGCAGCTTGCGGCGCGGTATAAGCGTGCGTTGGCGACGAGGCGGAGTCTTGAAGACATCGCCAATACGGCCACTGAGCCGAAGCCTGCCGCAACGGCTGCGTCGAATGACGTTCATCCGTTGTCTCTCGGACTGTTCGACGGTGATACGGCCGGCATTATTATCAGGCAGCAGGCTCGTCGTATCGACGAGCTCGAGCGCGATGTGGTGAGGTTGCGCAACAAGCTGGACAAGGAAGTCGGGCCCAATCCTGCCTCCGCTGAGGCCTGACTTATGCTATCTAGCTTATAGATGGCGGATGGTGCGCCTTATTTGCCAGTTCAGGGGTACAAAACATGCCCCCGAACTGTCTATTCCCGTCCAACACCCGCCATCTATAAGCCAGACGGGCCCGGGGATCGGTCCGATCAGGAGATCAAAGCCTCGAGACTGTCGAAGTCCAGCACTTTGCCGTGCCGTGTGGGGAAGGATTCGCTGCCGCCATAGACGACGAACCGATGGTCTGTGTCCACTCCCATGATCGGCGCGAGATCCTCCAGGTTCTCGAAAGCGCTCGGCCGGTACGTGGCGGACGATTTGACCTCGATTGCGTACAGTGGCCTGTCACCCTTCCGATGCCCAGCAGATTGGCCGCCAAGCCAGTGTCATAGAAGTATAGTTTTAGAAAATTGCTCATGCTTAAGCGCACTAGGTAGGGTGCAAAGTCCGTCCGGAACGCCATATAATGTCCCTGTACTAGGTGGTTCAAGGGGGCTTAGACTGATGGCAGGCATTTTGCGAGGGGGCACGTGCCGAGCGCTCAGCGGGTCGCAAGATACACGCACCTACGTTCCGCCGACGTTCGCCGAGGCGGCCGATGTGTCCGAAGAGATTCGCGAGCGTCGCGCCGACGTGGGTAGATCCATTGCCCTGCGTGTGCTTGCGGCGGTGCTGATTTTCTCCGCAATCGGCATTGGTCTTTTCCCGAAAGTGCTGCAATACCAGTCCGCGCAAAAGCTGGCGAGCACGTCCGCCCGTTCCGAGCAGAGCGTCGCGGGCTGGCCGTATCCGCAGGCCGACGAGGCATTCGCCGCAGCTGGGGCGTACAACAAGCGTCTCGCCGAATCGGGGCAGCCGGTGATTGGCGAGGCTGAGGATCCGCTCGCCGAGTTGTACAACAACAATCAGTCCGACTCCAGCGACGGTTCCGGTTCCAGCTCGACGGGCGCAGGCGCCACTGGCGATGGTAACAAGGATTCCGCTAGCTCCAAAGACGCGGAATACCAGCGTTTGCTGGATACTGGCGATGGCGTGATGGGTTCCATCCGCATTCCAAAGATTTCTGTGGATTTGCCGATCTACCATGGCACGTCGGAGCAGACGCTTGCGTCCGGTGCGGGGCATTTGTATGGCAGTAGTCTGCCGGTGGGTGGCAAGGATACGCATGCGGTGATTACCGGACATCGGGGTTTGGTTGAAGCCTCAATGTTTACGCGTTTGGATGAGATGCGGGTTGGCGATTACTTCTATATCGATGTGATGGGCCATACGCTTGGCTATATGGTGGATCGTATTACCGAAATCGAACCTAACGACACATCGCAATTGAAGATTACCTCTGGCGAGGATCGGGTCACGTTGATGACATGCACTCCGTACGGTGTGAATACGCATCGTCTGTTGGTTTCGGCATTACGTTCCGCCATTCCCGAAGAGATTCCCGCGGAGGATGATGCGGCAAAAGATGTGCGTGTGATTGCGGGCGTGGTGTCAGCTGCCACGTTGCTGGTCGGTTTGTTGTTGGTTTGGCTGCTCCGCTGTCCGTGGTATGTCCGTAGGCATGCCGCTTGGTGGCCAAAGCGCAACTAGGGGTTGATGGCGTTAATGTTGCACTTGACAGATGCTTTTTTGTCGGGGAAAATTCTGAAAGAGGCATGACAACGTTTGCTTATAGTTTTTGCATCGCGATTTACGGGGGCAAGAATACTCTAGAATCGCGATGATATGTGCGATTTCAAGGAAAGTATATCCCCTTGATTACCTCGTTGGGAGGGTATGTATCCCTCTGTTTTTCTCCTTAAGGTTTAGGCAACGAAGCGATTGTCGGACGGTATGTGAAGCGAAGACGCATCAAATATACCGGTCGAAGGAGGAAGGTATTTCCCCGATCGCTTAACGGTACAAGGGGGTAGGCGTATGAGACACGTCTTTGAGCGAAACAGGGCGAGGGGCACAGGTCTGTTCACGCGTCGTGTCATTGCGGCCGTCGCGACGGTCGCAATGCTCGCCGGCGTGGGGTGCGTCACTGCTTCGTCAGCGGCGGCGGAAGATGCCACGGGAGCCTTGGAACAACAAATCCGACAATCGGTATTGCAAGAATCTGGGCAAGAGGATTCACAGCCGGTGGAACAAAATTTGATGGTGGGAGAAGAGCAGCCGTCAGAGCAAGAGCAGCCGTCAGATCAAGAGGCTTACCAGCAAGTCGAACAAGAAACGGAACAAGAAACGGAAGAAGAGACTGAGCAGTGGGTTGAGCAGGAGGTTGAACAACAATCTGAACAACCTGATGAGCAGCCAGTTACGTTGTCCGCTCAACCGATTGCGCGAGCAAATCGGGCGCAGTCGGTTGCTCAGAACGAGACTGGTTCTCAGTTGGGCGCTCCGGAGAAGCATAAGCGCATCAAAAAGAACAATGATGGCAGTTACACCGTGAACGTGGATGTGAAGGGCGCTGCCAGCAGCACCACGGTCACCACCACCCAGCCGATCGACTTCACGCTGGTGTTGGACGTGTCCGGTTCGATGGATGGCCCGATGGGCTCAACGGATAGGACCAAGCGGTTGGACGCGTTGAAGAAAGCTGTGGACAACTTCCTTGATGGCGCGGCGAATGCCAATAAGGGTGCGCAATCCGGTTCCGAACCGGTCCGTGTCGGGTTGGTGAAGTTCTCTGGTAAGGAATCAAATAACGTCGGGAATGACATGTACCGGAGTGGTGGATACCAGTACAACTATTCCCAGATCGTAAGCAAGCTGACTGCGGATATGAGTGGCCTGAAAACCAAGGTCAACGAGCTTAAAGCTGCTGGTTCCACCCGGGCCGACAATGGATTCAAACGCGCGGTCAAGGTAATGGAAAATGCTCGGACCGATGCGAAGAAGGTCGTCATTTTCTTTGCGGATGGTACGCCTTCGTCGGTGTCCGATTTCGATGCTTCGGTGGCAAACGGCGCGGTCACCGCAGCGAAAACTTTGAAGGATCAAGGTGATATGGTGTATTCCATCGGCATCTTCGCCAGTGCCGACCCGTCCTCGCTCTCCAGCAAAGAGAATCAGTTCATGCATGCGGTGTCCAGCAATTTCCCGAAGGCGATAGCGTACAACAATCGTGGCGGCGGAGATAAAGACGCCGGGTATTACAAGGCCGCCAAGAACGCGTCGGAACTGAACGCCATCTTCGACGAGATTCAGAAGAGCGAGACCACCACATCCGCATACACCAAGGTGACCATGGAGGACACGCTCTCCGGCTATGTCGAGCTTGCGGATAGCAACTACAAGGTCGTTGCCAAGGATGCTTCCGGCAAGGTGGTCTCCTTGACTAAGAATGTCGATTACACCTTGACGTATGACGCGAGCACGAAGAAATTCACGGTCGCATTCCTGAAGGCTCTGGCCCACAACGTGACATACACGCTGGAATACAACGTGAAGCCCACGCAGAAGGCATATGACGAGTATGCCGCCAACCTGAATGCCGGCAAGGATGGATATGACGGCGTAAAGGGTAACGCGAACACCGATCTGCCGGGAAACGCCACGTCCTCGAACCAGCCGGGTTTCCATACGAACGATTCCGCATGCTTGACCTATACGGCCGATGGCAAGACTCATGAGTGCAGGGAGAACCCGTATCCGCACCCGGTAATCCAGGTGGTGCATTCCACACTGCACGTCGACAAGCAGTGGAGCGGTAACGGCCAGAAGCCGGAAAGCATCACGGTGGATATCAAACAGGGCAACGATACCTATAAGACGGTCACGCTGAAGCGTGACGATAGCGGCAAATGGTCCACCGACGTGATTATTCCGGCAGGCGCCCAAAAGACGTACACGGTGACGGAAGTCGAACCGGACAGCCACTTGTGGAAGGCTTCCTACCAGCACAAGGTCGGCGATGGAAATCTCGCTGACGGCAATGCGGTGACGGTGCCGGAATCCACGGCATCGCAGGAAGCCACGGTGATCATCACCAACACGTTGAAGCAGACCATGCTGACGCATGCGATTGGCGTGCAGAAGGAGCTGAAGGGGCGCGATTGGAAGGATTCCGACGAGTTCACTTTCAAGCTGAAGGCAGACGATTCCAATCCAGACGCGCCGATGCCAGCTTCCTGCAAGAACCAGTCGGCGTGCACGGTGACGGTGAAACGCGATTCGTCTGACGATCACGTTGCTTACTTCGGCGACATCACGTATGACGCAGGTGAAGCCGAGTACACATATCTTGTGACGGAGAACGCTGGTAATGCTTCCGCAATGTATTACTCGCAGGCGGAATACCGGGTGGTCGTGTCCGTGATGAAAGACGGAACGTCCGGTGAATGGAAGGCCGTTGTCGAATCCGTGACCCAGCTGAAAACCGATTATGGTGCCGCTGGTTCGAATTGGGACGAGACCCAGCCAATGCTGTTCACCAACCAATACATTTCGGCATCGTCACTGCCATTGACGGGCCGCATGGGTGCGGAACGATGGTGGCAGATTGCGGCCGGCGGAGTTGGCGTGCTGGCATTGCTCGCCGTCGCTGCGGCCGACCAGTGGAGACGCAAGAAGCGGCTCAGCTGAACAACACAGGATTTGCGGATCGCGGGGGCATGTTGGGTTCCCGCCTCCCGCGATTGCAGAACACAGTAACCAACAATCAAGGAAGAGGAGATTCTCATGAAGATGAGGAAGCTTTTCGCAGGGCTGGCCGCCGCGGCAACGTTGCTGAGCGGCATGGCCATCGGCGTCGCCGCCGCACAGGCTGATGATGCTCCATTGCTGCAAGTTAACCACGCACAGGAAGGCCATACGTACACGCCATACAAGTTTGCCACGTTCGAGAATCCTGGCGATGGCTCGGTCGAAGTGAAAACGGTTGACGCATGGAAGGGAGCTGTGACCACCGCTGCTGACGTGGCTGATGGAAGCCACAACGGCATCCCGACAGAGTACAAGGATAATCCAGCCGCCTATGTGGCGACGTTCACTGCGGATCAGCTCCGTGTCTTCGCCAAGACCTTGGCTGGGATTACTCCGCCGGCAGGACCTGATGGTACTGGCCTGACCGTAGCCAAGGATCAGGCAAATACGAGCCAGGCGGTCAATGTGAACGGAGAAGGCTGGTATCTGGTGAAGGATACGTTCACCAAGGCTGGCGAAACGACTGTGACGTCGGGGACTCCGGCTGTGGTGGCCACCACCGTCAATGGACTGTCCAATCTGAGGATTGCGGCCGATACGACGACCGGTCAGGGCAACATCACGACTGAAGGCCAGTTCAACGCGAAGAACGCGAATCCGACCGACGAGCCGCTCAAGTTCGCCCGGATGAATGACGTGGATGTGAACGGTAAGAGCGTAAAGGTGGGCGACACCGTGGACTTCACTGTGGCCGCGGACGTTCCTCATGCTGCGGCTGGCTGGGATGCGTACCCCTTTACCATTACCGATACCGCGTCCAAAGGTTTGCGGATTGCGGAAACGAGTGACTTCAAGGTCCAGTTCGGAGATCATACTACTGTGAATCCCGATCTGTACACGATAACGCAGGAAGGCAATGCTCAATCCGGCACCACCACGACCATCTATTTTGCCGATGCCACAACGCTGGCCGGTAGGACGATCGTCGTGTCGTACCAGGGCACCGTCACCAAGGATGCGTTGGATGGCTTGAGCGGCAGTGTGGACAACAAGGCCACAATCACCACCAAGGATGGTACCAGCGGTGAAGGCAAGACTGTCCTTAAGACCTACGGTTTCCAGTTCACGAAGATTGGCAAGGAAGGGAATGAGGCCAAGCCTCTAGCCGGCGCCAAGTTCGTTGTCAAGAATGCGGAGGGCAAGTTCCTTAAGCAGGCTGAGGACGGTGCGTGGTCGTTTGTTTCCGATCAGAATGATGCCAAGACGTTCATTACTGAGAATGATGGTTTGGTGAAGGTCGCGGGTCTTGCGGCAGGAACCTACACGGTTGTGGAGACTCAGGCTCCGACCGGCTACGCCCAGAACTTCAGGGTCACTTTCAATGTGAAGATCACAGATGAAGGTCTCGTCACTTTCGAACAGGATGCCCTTCGTCAGGTCCAACCGGTCGATAACACCACTGCGAATGCCACCGCTACCGTGCTGAACGTGAAGAATGTCACTCAGCTGCCGCTGACTGGTGCTGCGGGAACCGTGCTGTTCACGGTCGTGGCGCTGCTGGTGGGTGGCGCTGGCGTGGCTGTGGCGGTCAAGAGCCGTCGCCGCACGTACTGAGCGCATGCGTTCGGTGTGAGTGAGTTGTGAATTGACTCACGCGCAATAAAAGTCAATGCGGGCGGTTGTGGATATTCCATAATCGCCCGCATTGATGTGTGACCGACCGGTTGAAGTGATATACGGTCAGCAATATTTGAAAAGCTGCTTGTGAGAAGTCGGATATACACTTGCTTCATTACGGGGTATAGCAAAGGGGGTAAAACGATGCGCGGTGGAGGATCATTCAGCATGGAAGAGCTCCAAATGTTGCGGGATCTGCCGGCGGTGGCTAACGTGTCGAAAGACCGCATCACGTACTCCAACGCTTTCAAACAGGTGTGTGTCATACGGTATCTTGCGGGGGAATCGCCGACCAAAATCTTCCGCGAGGCGGGATTGCCGCCGGAACTGATTGGGTATAAACGTATAGAACGAAGTGTGGCGCGTTGGAAGGCTGCCGTCCTCAAATCCGTGAACGGTAGCAGTAACATGAGTAACGGCGAAATCATTACGGAGCTCGTCAACCTGTATGTTCATGCGGTGACGCGCAAGGAGAAACTCGACGACATCGCAGGAATCGCCAATCCCGATAAGGCAAATATTGAAAATGCTCCGAATTCGCTGGACGGGGCGAACGTGTCGGGGGGGGGGGTATATCCGCTGACGTGCCCGTCCCATCCGATGCGGCTGCCATCGCCGTGCCGCCTGCACCTCTCAGCGCGAGCAGCGGCCTTGACAGCGAGACGGCGCTTGTCATCATCAAACAACAGGCTCGGCGCATCGACGAGCTGGAACGCGAAAACGAATCGCTCCGTGGCAAGCTGAAAACCTTGGCAAGCTGACTCCACCCGTCGCAAAGCGTTTTTTGGAAAAGATGCGAATCTGCCACATATAGCGCATTTCGCGGTACGAACAACGGCAGAGATTGTGCGGTTGACGCGGTAGGGTGTGAACATTATGACTTTTGGGAATACGAAAACCGGAAAAACTGGTACAAGCACGTCCGACGCGACGGAAACCGCACAAATCAAATCCGTCGAAAGCCTCGACAAAGGCAACGACATGGAACGCGGCCTGAAAAACCGCCACGTCCAATTCATCGCCATCGGCGGCACCATCGGCACCGGCCTGTTCCTCGGCTCCGGCAAGTCGATCGCGCTGACCGGACCGAGCATCATCCTCGTGTACATCGGCGTGGGCCTCATCATGTTCCTGCTCATGCGCGCCATCGGCGAAATGATGTACAGCGACCCAAGCCAGCACACGTTCATCAACTTCATCACCCGCTACCTCGGCCGCGCGTGGGGCAAATTCGCCGGCTGGACGTACTGGATTGTGCTCATCCTGACCGGCATGACCGAAATCACAGCCGTCAGCACCTATTTCGTCACATTCTTCGGCACGTTCGGCATAGACCTCAACGCGTGGAAATGGCTTATCGAACTGTGCTTCCTTGTGGCGCTCACCGGCATCAATCTCATTGCCGTGAAAGTGTTCGGCGAGGCGGAATTCTGGTTCTCCATGATCAAAATCACGCTGATTGTGGGTCTGATTGTCACCGCCGTGGTGATGCTGTTCCTCGGTTTCAGCTACCCGGCCACGCATATCGAAGGCGTGGACGGCACGGTTTCCGGTGCCACTGTGAGCCTTACGAACATTACCGACGGCTTCCAGCTTGCGCCGAACGGCTGGATGAACTTCTTCATGAGCTTCCAGATGGTGTTCTTCGCCTACCAGCTCATCGAATTCGTAGGTGTGACCGTATCCGAAACCCAGAACCCGCGCAAAGTGCTGCCGAAAGCCGTCAACGAGCTGATCATGCGCATCCTCATCTTCTACGTGGGCGCGCTCGTGGCCATCATGGCCATCGTGCCGTGGCGCAACTTCCATCAGAACGCGGACGGCTCGTTCGGCTCCCCGTTCATCATGGTGTTCAAATACGCGGGCCTCGACTGGGCCGCCGCGCTCGTGTTCTTCGTGGTGATCACCGCAGCCGCGTCGGCACTCAATTCGCTGATCTACTCGGCGGGCCGCCACCTGTACCAGCTTGCGCAGGACTCCGAATCGCCGGCCATGCAGCGCTTCGGCGAAGTGTCGAAACGCAAGGTGCCGGCGAAGGCGATCATCGTGTCCGGCTGTATGATCCTGTTCTCCCCGCTGATCAACGCGATCCCGGGCATCTCCAGCGCGTTCGTGCTGTTCGCCTCCGCAGCCAGCGCCGTCGTGATCTTCATCTACGTGCTGACGATGCTTGCGCACCGCCGCTACCGCCAGAGCGCCGACTTCCTGCCGGACGGCTTCGTCATGCCGGCATGGCAGGTGTGCGACTGGATTGCGATTGCGTTCTACGTGTTCGTGTACGTCACGCTGTTCCTGTCCGCAGATACGCGCGGTTCCGCCATCGCCGGCCTGCTGTGGCTCGTCGTGTTCGGCGGCTACTGCCTGCTGCACGAGCGATTCCAGAACCGCGACCTGAAGGCGGCTCTAGGGAAGTAGACGTATTGCCTGTCGTGCGGTATGCGTGGCATGCGCGCGTTGCGCTACGTGCCGCGCATCCGACGAAAGAGGGCCGGTGGAAACCTTGCGAAAATGTGCGTTTCCACCGACCCTCGTCGTGTAATCGCAATAAAACAGTGCGAAACGTTAGTGCACGAATCGTACGAAATCGGCGCGAATCAGCCGATGTAGTCGGCCTCGTTCGTCGGGCTGGACGGGACGGCGTGGTCCTCCGTCACCTTGCCCAGGCCGGACAGGTACGCTTCACGGCCGGCCTCAATCGCATTCTTGAAAGCGCGCGCCATCAGCGGAATGTTGCCGGCGGATGCGATCGCCGTGTATGCCATCACCGCGTCCGCGCCCATCTCCATGGCCTCAGCGGCCTGGCTCGGACGGCCGATGCCCGCGTCGATGATCACCGGAACGTTGGCATTCTTGATAATCACTTCAATGAAATCGCGTGCGCGCAGGCCCTTGTTCGAGCCGATCATCGCGCCGAGCGGCATCACGCAAGCTGCGCCCGCGTCCTCAAGACGCTTCGCCGCGATCGGATCCGGGAACATGTACGGCATGACCACGAAACCTTCCTTCGCCAGCTTTTCCGTGGCCTTGATGGTCTCCTCGTTGTCAGGCAGCAGGTACTTCGACTCGTGCTCGATCTCCACCTTCACGAAGTCCGTCTGGCACACCTCGCGCGCGAGACGTGCGATGCGCACCGCCTCCTCCGCGTTGCGCGCGCCCGACGTGTTCGGCAGCATGGTGATGCCCTTCGGAATGTAGTCGAGCAGGTTGTTTTCGGTGGTGCGGCAGCGGCGCAGCGCCATGGTGACGATCTGCGTGCCCGCGTTCTCGATGGTCGCCTTGATGAGGTTCAGGTCGTAACGGCCGGAACCGAGGATGAAACGGCTCC
>OCAL01000568.1_pt1 | contig 12820 bp, 14 predicted proteins | sample 1477141 | NCBI WGS metagenome assembly OCAL01 (sample SAMEA2580295, study PRJEB22360) | human gut metagenome | biome: human gut; feature: human-associated habitat; material: faeces | place: Denmark | collected 2008/2010
GAACTCTACCTCATAAATCAATTGGGTAGCTAGATTGACTAAACTCAGACTTGTGGTAGCTGCCTTAAAAGCATTGACACTATTGACCAAGGGAAAGCTAAAAGCTGCAAAAAGTGGTATAAAGCCTTTTCTAACCAGTTTTACAAAGAGATTAAGAGCATAGAAAAAGAATGCTTGTGAGAATAAAAGTAGGGCAAGTAAAATGATAGTTGCAGGTCTTTGATTACTCTTGATTGAGCTGGTAATGAGAAGGGCCAGAGGTGCTGCTAAAATAGCGAGTATAGGCCGATATAGGTGAGGGATGGCTATCCGTTTCATTCTCCATAAAACAAGTGGAAAGAGGGCCAGAGTCGCTAATCCCGTTACTCCCAGAATAAGTCCCTTGATGCTAGTTGGAACACTAGCCGGTACTGACTGATAGCAGGGCCAACGTAGACCACGAACCAGCTTGGAAAGACTTGGTTCAAAGATAGGGGGCGCATAAAACGCAGACTGAAAAATATAATATAGGCAATATAAAGTCCAAGGAGTCCAACCCAAGTCACACTTAAGCCCGTTTGAGCTAATGGGAGGTGGCTGGCAAATAGAAAAGCAGCCATAAAGAAACTAGCAAAGGCCGAAGCAACGACTGGGTTTCGCAAATCTTCTCTTATTTGTTCAAATCCAAGAATCAAGCGTCCCAGTATAAGTATAAAACCTATACTGGCTAAACACCAAATACCCTGAGCAATCAGGGTATAGTGGCTTATTTGATTGGATAAACTAAAGAGGGCAAGAACCAGACTAGATAGGGCCAAGGGAATTTTCTGGAAAAATACCTTCATTGGTCCACCGGCCTTTCTAGCTAGCTGCAAGAATGTGACGAAGCTGCACCGCACTCGGAGATACAATTGGAAGGAAGACACCTTCATTCCAACGACGGATAAAGCTTGATTCTGATTCTTTCAAATAGCCACGACCACCACTAGCCTGAAGTTCGAGGAGCAGGCTGTTGGCTACGACGTCGACAATATCGATACGCAATTGGAAAAGTTCACGTGGTTTGTCAATGAAATAATCGGCATCATTAAGACCCGCAAAGAGTTGGTCTTGAATAGCAAGAAGATTTCCACGTGTAGCTTCAAATTCTTCACGAAGAACGCTACGGTTACTGTTTAGACTAGCTTCAACCTCATCAAGAGAACGTTTGGCCAAACCAAAGGCAAGACCAAATTGGAAACCAAGGAAGTTTGGACGTGTTTTGGCAATATAGTCCGTACCTTCTTTTGAAAGGATCCAATTAGGATCTAACTTAACGTGATCGAAAGTAAGAGAGGCAGTGTTAGCACCCTGAAGGGAAACAAATTCCAAATCTTCAGAACGGCTGAGTCCTTCAGCTTCAGATGGAATAGTGATAATCCAAGGTTGGCTACCGTCTTTAAAGTCAGCAGCAAAGAGAGCAGCGAATTTATCAGAACGTAGGTTAGTTACCCAAGGCAAACGACCATCAAGATAGTAGTCATCACCTTCTTGACTGATGGTAACATTCAATTCTTCAATATCTGACAAGAATTTGACCGCATTTGACAAGCCAGTTCCACCAGCACGCTCACCGGTATACAATTCTTTCAACCATGTTTCACGAGGGTAAGCATTGTCACTCGCAAGGATATACTCGATGAAAGTACGGTGTCCCCAAGAAATAAAGGAAGCTGTCAAAGAGTGTTGTGCCAATTCATCAAGCACATCAACGACTTGAGTAGGACCACCACCTAGGCCATCAAACTCAGCAGGTACGCCGATTTTAAAGACGTCGTTTTCAGCAATTTTTTCAAGAAGTTGGTCCGCAATTGGTCCAGACTCTTGGTCAATATGGTCAGCGTTGGTATCCAACCAAGTAAGGAATTTTTTTGAAAAATGTGACATAGGCTTAGGTCCTCCTCTAGTTTATCGTTTGGTTTTGAATTAAGCGAATTCTTGAAGTTCAGGGTTAATCGGTGTTTGTGCAAGATTGTTAGCGTAGTTACACAAGCTAGCAAGGCTGACACCCAAGATAACGTCAAGGGCATTTTGTGCAGTGTAACCAGCTTCCAAGAAGTCATTGTAGGCTTCGTCTCCAACAGCACCTTTGGTATTAATCACGGCAATAGTGAATTTCGCAAGGGTATCAAGTTTTGGATCGTCTTCGATTGGTGTACGGTTACGAAGGGCTTCCAAAAGTTGAGGTGTCATTTGGATTTGCTTGATTGAAAAGGCTGTGTGACCTGCCACACAGAAGGCACATCCGTTAGTAACAGCAGCTGTAATTTGAACAACCTCACGTTCAGTTGGTGTCAATGAATTGCGACGGTTGATTTCACCGACAGTACGGTAAGTTTCAAGCGCAGTTGGCGCATTAGCAAGGAGACCAATCAAGTTTGGAATGTATCCCCCATTGGCATCTTTGACTGTTTGAAGGACGTCTTTGACTTCTTCTGGTGCAGTTTCGATTGTATGAATGGTAATATCTGGCATGATTATTCTCCTTTAGATAGAAACGACATCTAGCTAAGTTGCTGAGTCGTTTAATTTTTTGTCATGGACCTATGATAGCACTGTATGACTTTTCTGAAAAATCTATATTATTTATGGCCAGCCATAAATTTGATTTATATGTGCTATAATGGAGGGTAGTAAAAGGCTTTAGAAGATATGTTTAAGCCCTATAAGAGTAAAGAAAGTTGAATTATGTTAAATAAAAACGATATTGTAGAAGTTGAAATTGTCGATTTGACACATGAAGGAGCAGGCGTTGCCAAGGTGGATGGCTTTGTCTTTTTCGTGGATAATGCCCTACCAGGTGAAGTCATCAAGATGCGCGTGCTTAAGCTCAAGAAAAATATCGGCTTTGGTAAGGTTGAAGAGTATGTGACCCTTTCACCAAACCGTAATCAGGACATTGATGCGACCTATCTACGTTCAGGGATTGCTGATTTTGGCCATATGACCTACGAGGAGCAGCTCAAGTTCAAGCGTAAACAAGTTGTGGACAACCTCTATAAGACAGCAGGTATCTCAGACGTAGAGGTCGCTGAAACATTGGGAATGGAGACTCCTTACGCCTACCGTAACAAGGCGCAGGTACCCGTTCGCCGTGTTAAAGGTCAGCTTGAAACAGGTTTCTACCGCAAGAATTCGCACGACTTGATTCCAATTGAAGATTTTCTCATCCAAGACAAGGAAATTGATAAACTCATTGTCTTTGTCCGTGACCTTCTCCGTCGCTATGACCTCAAACCTTATGACGAGAAGGAGCAGACAGGGTTGATTCGTCATTTGGTGGTCCGTCGTGGCCATTATTCAGGTCAGATGATGTTGGTCTTTGTAACGACTAGACCAAAAATTTTCCGTATTGATCAAATCATTGCTAAAATTACAGAAGCCTTCCCAAATGTCGTTTCTATCATCCAAAACATCAACGATAAGAACACTAACGCCATCTTTGGTAAGGAGTTCCGTACCCTTTTTGGTCAAGATACCATTACAGATAGTATGTTGGGCAATGACTATGAGATTTCTGCCCAGTCATTCTATCAGGTTAACACCGAGATGGCTGAAAAACTCTATCAAACAGCCATTGACTTCTCAGACCTAAACAGCGACAGTATTGTTATTGATGCCTATTCAGGTATCGGGACAATCGGTTTGTCATTCGCCAAACAGGTCAAGGAAGTCTATGGCGTTGAAGTCATTGAAACAGCCGTCGAAGATGCTAAGAAAAATGCAGAACGCAACGGCATTACTAACGCCCACTATGTGGCTGACTCAGCTGAAAATGCCATGGCCAAGTGGAGTAAGAATGGCATCAAACCAGACGTCATCATTGTGGATCCACCACGTAAGGGCTTGACTGAAAGCTTCATCAAAGCCAGCGTCGCCATGCAACCTGAGAAGATTACTTATGTCTCATGTAACCCAGCAACCATGGCGCGTGATATCAAACTCTATCAAGAATTGGGCTATGAATTGAAGAAAGTCCAGCCGGTGGATCTGTTTCCGCAGACGCATCATGTGGAGTGTGTAAGCTTGTTAGTAAAACGCAACTAAACGTCTCGCTTTTAGATTTCAAGACGAGACGCTTCAAAGCTCCACTGGAGCTTTGAACTCCCACAGACGCATCATGTTGAGGCAGTATCACTTTTGTCCAAACTCGATGTCGATAAGCATATAGACGTTGAAATTGAGCTGGATGAGCTTGATTTGACCAGTGCTGAAAGTAAGGCAACATATGCTCAAATCAAAGAATATGTTTGGAATAAATTTGAATTATAAGTTCCGACATTATATATTGCACAGATAAAAAGGAAATGTGGAATAGAATTACGAGAACATTACAACAAGTCTAAAAAGGAGAAACAAATTATTCCACAGTGTACACCTGAAAAAGAAGAAGCTATCATGGATGCCTTGAGACACTTCAAAATGATTGAATAGAAAAGAATGACAGCATATGACTTTCTGCATTTATGACATTCCTACTTGGTATAGGAACAGCTATTATTCCTTTCTTGCAAGGTATCAATGAGAAAATAGGCTCAATATAAAGATTGATAGGATCATTTTTATATTTAAAGGAGCGTTGAAATGATTGATAAAAGCAATAAAAAATTTTGGGATAAATTTGCTAAGCTATATGCTCCTTTCATGAAAAAAGACAAAGGAGTATATGATAAAGTTTGCGAATACATTCGTCCTCATTTGAATAAAGACATGGAGGTGCTTGAACTTGCTTGTGGCTCAGGACAATTATCGTTTAATCTTTCAAAGCATACGAAAAGTTGGATTGGCACAGATTTTTCCGAACAAATGATTAAGGAAGCTAAAAAGCGTGGGGAATACGAAAATCTTACATTTGAAACAGCCGATGCAGTAGCATTATCCTATTCGCATGAAAAATTTGATTGTGTGTTAATTGCTAATGCACTTCATATTATGCCTAAACCGGATGAGGCGATGAAAGAAATATATAGGGTGTTAAAACCTAATGGGACTTTGTTCGCCCCCACTTTTCTATGGAAAGAGGGAAAACAAAGAAAAATGATAAAAAGTTTGATGTCTATTTTAGGATTTAAGATGTATCAAGAATGGGATAAAAAGGAATTTGAAGATTTTATTAAAGAATATGGATTTTCAGTAGTTGAAATGAAATTGGCACATGGAGGTCTTGCACCGATTGGTGTGATGATTGCTCAAAAAGTGGCTTAACAGATTCTATTCTTATGATTTAAAAAATTTCATCAAAATGGTAACCAAAGGCGATAGAAAAACTATCGTCTCAGAACGTAGACAAACCCTACTAGGAATAGAAAAATTGTCATTTTGTCGGTTGGGTACCACTTAGCGAAAACTCTTAGGAATGCTGTTTTAGCGCTATTCTTAAGAGTTTTTCTCTTTTTCTAGTAAAAGAAAAAGACTGAAGAAAATTGGGCACTGCACCCATAAAATGAGACAAAAGAAAACACTCCTGTTGAAATCTGGTAAACTAGAAACAGGAGTGTTTTGTTATGGTCAAAAAAGCATATTCAGTAGAAACTAAGCTAGCCTGTATCGAAATGAAGAAGGCAGGTAAATCAAATAAAGTTATCATGGACACCCTCGGCATCAAAAATGTTAGTCAGGTCAAGACTTGGTGGCAATGGTATCAGAATGATGAATTGTACCGTTTCCACCAACCTGTGGGGAAACAATATACTTATGGTAAAGGGATGAAACAGTTATCCAAAGTAGAACAGTTACGTTTGCAGGTAGAATTACTAAAAAAGTATCAGAGCTTGGTAAGAGAATCGACAAAGTAAGTCTTATCAAGCTAGTGGAAGAGTATAAGAAAACGTTCCCTGTATCGATTATTTTAGAATGTTTCGGCGTCAAACGCTCAACCTTTTACCGCTGGAAACAGGAGTGTAAGAATTCTCAGAAAAGAGATGAAATAGCAGATAAAATCGAACAACTCTGTATGAAAAATCACTTTATTTACGGCTATCGAACTATTACTCGCTTGCTCAAAAAAGTGTATAAGCTCGTCGTTAATCGCAAGAAAGTCTATCGCATCATGAAGGAAAAGGGCTGCCTTTGCCGTGTTCGTCCCAAGAAGGGACCTAAATTAGGGAAGCCTTACCATGTAACAGACAATAAGCTGGATCGTGATTTCCAGGCAGACAAGCCTATGGAGAAACTTGTCACAGACATCACCTACCTCTATTTTGAAAACTGTAGACTTTATCTATCTTCGATCATGGATCTCTATAATCGTGAAATTGTAGCTTATACCATCTCCGAGTGCCAAGATACGGACTTCGTGCTCGACACACTTAATCAACTTGAGCTACCTCAAGGAGCACTTTTACACAGCGACCAGGGCTCTGTCTACACCTCAAAAGCCTACTATCAGGCTTGTACAGAAAAAGGCATCACCCGCTCCATGTCCCGAAAAGGAACACCAGCAGATAATGCCTGTATCGAATGGTTCCATTCTGTTCTCAAGTCTGAAACCCTTCTATCTCCATAAGTGGAGAAACCTAACTAAAGATAGTATAACAGATATTGTTAAAAATTACATCATATTTTATAATGAAACTAGAATTCAACAGAAATTAAATGACCAGTCTCCTGTAGAGTACAGAAAACTAGTCGCATAAGAGGTTTTTCTCTTGTCCCATTATTGGGGTGCAGTGCCCCTTGGTGACAGGGCTTTTTTACTGGTTTCAAAACTATAATTTTTTAATTGACAGTTTGTCAGTAAAGTAGTATAACTTATAATCAGGAGGGATAAAATGCGAGATGTAAAAGATCCGGAAATTCGACGGGCAGAGATTATGGATGCTGCTATGCTCCTCTTTATGGAGAAAGGATATACGAACACAACAACTCAGGATATAGTTGATAAAGTAAATATATCACGAGGTTTGTTATATTATCATTTTAAGAATAAAGAAGATATTCTATATTGTCTTGTTGAACGTTATTCAGAGAAATTACTGAGAGATATTCATGTGATTGTCTATGATGAGGATAAAACTGCTATTGAAAAAATAAGAGCCTTTATAGATGCCACAATAATCTCTACAGATAACGTTTCAGCGGAGGGAACTGAGTTACAAAAGACGGTTGATCTTGAAGAGAATCGTTATATGTTAGATAAGTTATCCCATAAGCTCATTGAAAAACTGACTATATATTTTGAGAGGATAATAAATCAAGGCATCTCAGAAAAAGTATTTTCTGTAAAATATCCATCAGAAACAGCAGAATTTCTGATGACAGCCTATGTTTTTGTTTCAAATAACATAGGTATAAAAACTTCAAAGAAAGAACCTGTCAAAGATTACTTGAATGCATTTAAGATAATGCTGGAACAAAATCTAAATACAAAAGGACTCTTTAGCAATTAAAAAAAATAGAATGTTTGTAAAGAGAACTATGTACCGATAGCTAAATCAAAACAAGCTATCGGTATTATTTCAAAATATAACTGACAAATTGTCAATAGAGGTGAAAATATGTTAGAGATAAAGAATTTTAGTAAAAGTTATGGGGACAAGAAGGTTGTGGATAACCTATCTATTTCAGTACAGCCTGGAGATATTTATGGTTTTATTGGAGCAAATGGTGCAGGCAAAACGACAACGATAAAGGCAGTTGTCGGTATCCATGATTTTGAAGACGGAAGTATAATTATCAACGGTCATTCTATTAAAGAAGAACCTGTTATTTGTAAAAAAATGATGGCGTATATCCCAGATAATCCAGATTTGTATGAACATATGACAGGACTTCAATATATTAATTTTATTGCTGACTTGTTTGAAATTCCTACAAAAATACGCAAGGAGAGAATACAAAAATACGGTGATTTATTTGATATGACTGATCATCTTTCGGGGATTATTTCTTCATATTCACATGGAATGAAGCAACGAACAGCCATTATTTCTGCACTTGTACATTCTCCCAAACTGTTGATTTTAGATGAACCTTTTGTTGGGCTAGATCCCAAAGCAACTTTCCTACTAAAGAAAATTATGCATGAGTGTGTTTCAGATGGAGGTGCTATTTTCTTTTCAACCCATGTATTGGATGTTGCGGAAAAATTATGTAATAAGATTGCCATTATCAAAAATGGAAAGTTAATTGCAAGTGGCAATACAGGAGACGTCAAAGGTGATGAATCATTGGAGGCATTTTTCATGGAGGTGCAGGACAATGAGTAACATTTGGATACTGCTTAAAGCGCAATTGATTAATTTCTTTCCTATTAACGAGATTAGAGATTCACGAAATAAAAAACAAAGTTCAATGGCTATTGCGAGTTTTGGCATAATAACTCTTTCCTTATTTTACTTTGTTTATAATATAATAACAGCGAAAACATTGGTACACGTCGGACAGCAGAACTTGATTCCAGCATATATGGTATCTGTCTCAAGTTTTTCAATATTATTTTTGACAGTATTTTATTCGAATGGCATTTTATTTGGCAGTCGAGATATGGAAATTCTCCAATCCTTACCTGTTAAAAGTTCGTATATTATCACCAGCAAGTTCATGTTTATGTACTTATTGAATTTTTTAATAGGCTTGATGTTTATGCTTCCGGGTGGAATTATATGGGGCTTTAACGGAAGTTTAAACCTCCTACAGATTATATTGTATTTTACTTCTATAATTTTTGCCCCTTTGATCCCCATGTGTATAGCGGCATGCATGGGACTCGTTATTGTTGTCGCTTCATCTTTTTTTAAAAGAAAAAATGTTATCTCTCTTATTTTTTCATTTGCGATGCTAGGTATAATTGGATATTTTGCATTATCAGCTTTGCAATCAGGTGATGAAAGTAGTATTGGGGTTACTCTGGCTAAGCAAATTACTGGACTGTATCCAATTTCTAGACTATTTATGTCATACTACAATTTTCCAATGTACTATGGGATGGGATTTTATATAGTTCTTTCAATAGTCGTCTTTTATCTATTTGTCAAAATTGCTTCGTTGAAGTATGGACTACTTAATACACTTGCCAATACAAAATCAAGTTATGCTAATGACAAAGTATCTTATGAAAGAAAATCGGTATTTTTTTCCTTGTATCAAAAAGAGCTTGGACGATTTTTAAGTTCTTATATGGCAGTCTTGAATGCTGGGCTTGGAGTGATTCTTTTATGTGTCTTTAGTATATGTTTCCTGTTTAATTCTGTCGGTCAAATAGGAAATTCAGCAGGAATTGAAAATATAAATGAGTATCTTTCAAACTTAGCTCCCGTCTTTATTGCATCTATGCTTTCACTCAGTTGTCCAGCAGCTTCATCTATATCTTTAGAAGGTAAAAATATTTGGATTTTGAAAAGTTCTCCAGTTGAAGTGAAAACGATTTTAAATGCTAAGATAGCTGTCAACCTTACACTTCATTTGATTGGATATATGATTTCTGTATCTGTATTTATGCTGAAACTTGATATGAGTCCTATTCAAGTTATGAATCTAGTTATTGTTCCTATATGTTACTCCCTTTTTATAATGGTAATCGGAATTTCATTAAATAAAAAATATCCCAACTATGATTGGGACAGTGAGATGATAGTTGTCAAACAAAGTCTTCCTGTTATTGTAACTGGAATTATTAGTATGATTACGCTTATTACGCCTATTTTGCTTAATTGGTTTTTTAATCTTCCAATTATATTTGTTTTGCAAGCAGTATCAGTAATTTTACTGGCTATTTCGTTTAGAGTTTATATAAAAATGACCAAGTTAAATTTTATCTAGTTAAAGGAGGAAAATAAGATGAAAAATAGACTGTTAAAAGATATTTTGGTTTTGTTGGGAATGATGGTCATCATAGTCATTATTTGTGGGTTTCTCCCTGAGAAAGTTCCTATTCATTTCAATGCAAAAGGAGTAGCAGATATGTTTGCAAATAAATACTATCTTCTACTAGCTACAGTCATCCCTTATTCTGCATATTGGAAGTTTGTTAGGGAAAGTGATAATAAAAAGATTAAATGAAACACCATCTATATTTACAAATTGCATCAAAATTAAGAACGAAGATTTTAAGAGGTGATTATGCACCTGAACAACAAATTCCTTCAATAAGGAGATTAGCAGAAAACGAGAAGTGTAATCCGGCAACTGTCCAAAAAGCAATGAAAGTTCTCGAAGAACAGAATTTGGTTACTAGCTGTGGAACATTAGGATATTTTGTCATAGCAAGCGAGCAAGAAATAAAAGAGATAAGATATCAAGAATCTAACAAGCTAGTTAAAATTTTGTTTGAAAAACTTGGTGAGCTAGGCTTTTCAGAAGATGAGATTGTCAATTTATTTTTTAGAAAAGATGCTTAGAAGAAGTTGAATGGAAATTTATTAGGATTATTTGTGAAAGTATAGAAAAGCCTTGATTTCAAGGCTTTTTCTTGCATTTTTGTGATAGAATATAGCTAGTTATACATCGAGAGCAACTTAGAAGCAGTAAAAAAATTATTCATAAAGTAATCAAGATAAGGAAGATAAATGACAGAAATTGATAAAAAGAATTTAAAAAATTATCTTTATTTTACATTTGGAATTACTTATATAGCTTGGGGACTTCTTGCCATATTTACACAATCTCATATTTTGGGATTAGAGACTTTTATAGGGAGAATATTACATATAGTTGGTGCTCTTGGACCAGCTATTGCAAGTGGGTCTTATTTGAAAAGTAATAATATAAAATTTAAACATTTTGTATTTCATAAGAGAGAAAATAGTAGTATTTATTTCATTATTCATATGTTAGCAATTTTGATCCTATTTTCTGTATCTTCCTTAGAATTAAACGGAGTATCACTTTATCTGATGCCACTATTCTTTATTCAATTAATTTTTTTTGGTGGTGGACATGAAGAATTAGGATGGAGAGGTATATTACAACCGTTACTTGATAAAAAATATACGTATTGGCAATCTAATTTGATTGTAGGATCAATTTGGGGAATTTGGCATCTGCCTTTATGGTTTATAGTGGGAGAAAGTCATCAAGGATTTCCTTTTATTTTATTTTTTATATATACATTATTTTTAAGTTTTGTTTTAGGGCTTCTTTATCGTCAAACCAAATCTGTGGGCTACTGCATCTTATTTCATGCGTTCGCAAATTTGTTAAATCTCTATTTTGTGTTAAAAATTAATAGTATTTTTATTATCATTTTTATTGCTTATTTAATTTATACGATATTGGCGAGTAATAGAATTAGTAAGGAAAAGTATTTTAAATTTTAGGTCAACATATCCATTATTGAAAGTAACGATTGGCTAATTAGATAATCAATGTTAGAGAATTTTCTATTCTAATTTCAAATAGAAGGATGGATGTCGTTTCTTTTGGAAGATGTGAAAATCTTTTCTGTTCCACAGCATCATTTGAAAATCATTGTCAGTACCTTTCGTCTATTGGTATAAAGAAAAATATCACTACACGTTGAAGCAGATGTTCGACCCGTGCGACAAAGATCGAGAAGGTGCCCTGGGTTATAGGACTCGTGGAATGAGGAAGGACACCGACGAGATGATACGGAAAGTCCGAACCGCTGAGTGTGTGGGATTGCTTATAAAAGAGTAAAAAACTTGTAACGAAGCAACAATGAAAAGCCTTGATTGCAAGGCTTTTCATTTTGTGCTAGGGAAGTATCAGAGTTAGTATTTTTTGGAGTGAGTAGAAGTGATATCTAGAAATTATCTAATTCTATTTATCTTGTGGAGATATGTTTGTTTCCATTGACAAGGTGTTTGTGGGTAAAGAAACGTACTCCACCTCCAATATCGCTTAATTGATCTTTGGAAGTATCAGTATTAAAATTGATACAATTTTTATTATCCTTTTAGTTTTTCTTAGCTTTATTTTTGTGTTTGTTATCGAGAAATCATTTCATTCATAAAAATTTTAGTGATATAATAAATTCAGATAATTGTTGAAAAATAGAGAGTATATATGGGTAAAAATAAAAAAACACTGGTCTTAGACTTAGATATTACCGATTCTGGATATCAATTTGCATCAAATATAAATGATGCATTATCTGAAGCTGAGCTTGAATTAAATACTATCAATGAAAGACTTAGTGAAGACTATTATGCAATAGAGCATGTAACACCTAATTGTGATAAATCAGATTATATTCTAGCCTCTAGCTGTGGCGCTCTTTGTAGCATAATAGATATATTTTTTGTAGGGAGGCCTGGAGAGTCTCCATTGGGTAACATAACAGATGAGTGGTTTAAAAATCGTACTAAAGATTTTGCCAAACTTTGTGGTTGGGAAGATAATGGATCGAATAATATCTCTTCTGCGGTGAGGTACTTAGAAAGAAGATTTAAAGTTCCTTACGATCAACGTGGAGCTGGTGATGCGGCAAGCTTTATTTTCGATTTGAATCCAAAGAATCATCACTTTAAATCTCTTGCACATAATCCTACTTTGCTCGGACTATTTTTTTCAATTTTAGATCAGTTCAATAATACATCGCACTTTGTATCTGGTGGTGAACTTATTTCACTTCAAAACGCTAATCCAGGCTTTGAGTTACAAGGAAATAACTTTTCAAGCAAATTTTACTGTGCTTTTATTAATTGGATTGGACATTTGTTTTCAGATGTTTCTGGTTCGTCTGGTAGTAAGAGTCGAGGGATGGGGATCCCATCACCACTATGGAGCTGGATTAATGACATTATAGCTCTCAAAAGGAAGTTGAACATACCTGTTACTGAATTTGATAACAGCTTTAATGAATTAGCTCTCAATATATACAAAGAGGGATATGATGTTAGAT
>OCAL01000574.1_pt1 | contig 12662 bp, 10 predicted proteins | sample 1477141 | NCBI WGS metagenome assembly OCAL01 (sample SAMEA2580295, study PRJEB22360) | human gut metagenome | biome: human gut; feature: human-associated habitat; material: faeces | place: Denmark | collected 2008/2010
AAATTTCGTGAACTCTCTATTATTTCTATTTTAACCTTAGTTGCCGTGGTTCTAATTGCTATCAGTAATTTCCAAAGCAATCAATCAAACGATGACCAATTTCGAGCATCTCTTCACTTTATCGAGGTTGTGTCTAAAAATCTCGATGTTGATAAGAGCAAGGTCTATGTCAATACTTCTACTACTACAGATGGCGCTATCCTTAAAGTTGGAAACAAGTACTATCGTGCCATCTCAGGTTCAGAACCTGACAGCTACTTGCTAGAACAAATAAAACTTTACAAGTCTGATGTTGAACTCGTGGAGGTTAAAAAATGACATCTTTTTATCTTACTGTTGCAATTAAACTAGCTTTGGGGCTTATTTCACTCGTCTTTGTTATCAATTTAACAGGTAAAGGAAACCTAGCACCTAGCTCAGCTACTGACCAAGTACAGAACTTTGTTCTTGGTGCAATCCTCGGTGGTACAATTTATAGTAGTACCGTTTCAATCCTCCAATATATCGTGATTTTGATTATTTGGACGATTTTGATTTTACTTCTAAAATGGCTAATTACCAATATTCTCTTTATCAAACATTTGATTGACGGTAAACCAACTGTCATCATCAAACATGGTCAACTAGATCCTGAAGCTTGTCGCTCTAAAGGACTTTCAGCCTCTGATGTCGCTTTAAAATTACGTTCCCAAGGAATTTTTCAACTTAAAGAGGTTAAACGTGCAGTTATTGAACAGAACGGCCAATTGATTGTGGTTCGTGCGGGTGATGAAAATCCGAAATACCCAATCGTTACTGATGGGGTCATTCAAACAGAAATTCTTGATACTATTGGTAAAACGGAGGATTGGTTAAATGAAGAGCTTCAAAAAATGGGATATGAAAACGTTTCGGATATCTTTATTGCTGAGTACGATAAAGGAAACATTAATGTCGTTACTTATTAAACAAACCACTTGCATTACCGTTTAATATTGTCTATAATGGTATCATCATAAAAAGGAGGTTCTACTATGGGAATCGAAGATAAATTAAATCAAGCTAAAGGCGCTCTTAAAGAGGGTGCAGGTAAACTGACTGGCGACAAAAAGACTGAAATCGAAGGTGCGGTTGAAAAAGTTGTAGCAAAAGCAAAAGACGGTCTCGAAGATGTTAAAGAAGGCATTGAAGGTGCTGTTGAAGGCCTTAAAAATAACTTTAAAAAATAAGACAAAAAAGAAGTTTTCAAGCCATTTGGCAAGAGAACTTCTTTTTTTATTTGTTTTCTAAACTAAAATTACTAACGAGAATGCTTGCTTCCTTTAAGTGCAAATGATGCTGTCATAAGTACAGCCCCTAATGCACCTAATCCCAAGCTACTCACATCACCAGTATCTGGTAACGTTGATTCGTTTGCTTGGCTACTTTGTGAACTTTTAGCAGACTGATTAGCCTTAGAGCTTGTATGTTGTTTCTGGGCAAAATTAGTTTGTACAACTGAGCTAACATTTTCCTTTTGACTCAAGCTTGACTGACCTTTTGATGCTTCAGAAGTTTGATTTTGAGTAGGAATCTTATTCAACTTCTCAGCAGTCTCTTGATTTTGTTGTTGGGTGCTACTTGTCTTATCTGTCCTTGCCTGTGCGGGCTGTACTTCTGCTGACTGATTTGCAACTGCTACTTCAGACATCAATGATGTTACTTCAGGGTCTGAAGCATTAGTCCTTGATGAGCCTTGAGCTGATGGGCTTGTGCTACTTGCTGTCGTAGAAGTTGTGCTACTCACATTTGGAGACGTTGAGTTACTTGTTTGACTTGCAAAGTTTGGTGGAGTTGGACGTCCTGTATTAGACGTCTGACTTGTTGAACTTGTAGTACTTGTGCTAGACGTATTCTCAGAACTTATTGAACCAGATTGGCCCCATGGTGTGTTAATGCTACCAGTATTAGTTGAGCTTCCGCCATAGCTAGTCGGTCCCCCATAGCCTCCGAAATTATCAGACATTGAGGTATTGTCAAAGCTTCCACCTGGGAATCCACCCATTCCACCTGCACCAGGACCGTTGTTTGTGCCTTCTTCAGTAGCTGTTGTAGTCACACTAGCACCACTTGATGTCGTGATGGTATAGGTTTCACCCGAAGTTAGGCTCTCAGTACTAAAGACCACATTTCCAAATGAAGTTGTTGCTGTTGTGGTCGCTACAACATTTCCAGAACTATCTGTAACTGTGATGGTATCTCCAGCACTACCAGAGATGTTGGCCATGATATAAGACTGGCTTGAACCCGTTGTAAAGGCCTGAGCCATTCCTTGGTTACCTATGGCCCAAACGGTACCGCCAGAAATAATACCTGTTCCATCGTAGTCGATAGCAGCATTATCTGCACTTGTCTGAGCGACATAGAGAGAACCACTTTTAACTGTCACATTCCCGTTACTGTCAATACCATCACCGTCTGCTAGGATTGTAACCGTTGCACCGTCAATATTGATGGCAACTTCATTTTCCAAATCAGAAGTCGAGTTGGTTAGGCTTGAAGTGTCTGCACTGTCCTTGGTCGTCCACTCAGTGGCGTTAATACCGTCATCTCCAGCAGTGATGTCAACGGTTCCACCTGTCAAATTGATATAACGTCCTTCAAGGCCTTCGTCACCTGCCACGACTGTTACTTTAGAATTGCCTTCAATGGTCAATTCATCCGTAACCGTGATACCTTTATCAGTCGCATTAATGGTTACCGTTGAGTCGGTAATTGTCAAATCACCACTATTCACATCTGTTTCGTCTTCGACTTGAATACCATCATCAGTTGCTGTGATGTTGACTATGGCATTTTTAATGGTTACAGCTGTCGTCGCATTGATGCCATCCTTGGCCTCAGAAGTCAAATCAAGCGTTACAGAGTCAACCGTTACACTGTCAGCCTTAATGGCGTGCTTTTCAGTACTTGAAAGGGTCAAGCTACTTCCAGTACCGCTGGTGATAGTCAAAGCTCCCGCTGCTTCGATGGCATTAGCAGAAGTCGAAGAAATGGAACTGTCTGAAAGGACATTCACCGTCAATTCTGCTGAGGAATTAGAAGTGATTGACGAATCTGTTAAGGTCACTCCATCCAAGTAGATTGTCACCGGATCCGTCACGCTACCAGACACAATAATAGTATAACTTGAGCCATTACCTGTTAGTGTATATGAACCTGATTGATTAATGGTAACGGTAGTGCCATCAACTGTTACTGTGCTACTATCACTCGTTACCACAGTTGTCCCATTAAAGGTAATCGTGGTCGTCGTGCTTTCTGAATCATCACTGCTAGACTCAGTTGTTGTCTCAGACGTAGTATCTGAAGCGTTGTTGGTTAGAACTGAAGCTGTCTCTGAAGCGGTCGCTTCAGTGGAGCTTGTACTAGTGCCACTGCTTTCATCTGTAGTAGTTGTTGCCGTTTCTGAAATTTCATTAGTTGTTGTTGCAGCAGTTTCAGAAGAACTGGCTTCTGAAGTTGAAGATGTGCTTGACTGATCAGATGTTTCACTACTTGACGATGTATCTGTTGTGTCTGCTGTTGTACTTGTTGCTGATGAAGTCGTGGCGGAAGTCGTAGTTGTAGTACTTGTATCAGTGTCTGTACTTGTCTCACTAGTATTTGACGAATCTTCTGTCTGCACACTTTCTTCAATCAAATCGGCAGTGGTTTCACCCGTCGTAACCGTTGAGAGTGTTGATTCGGTGTTAGTCTCATCGGCTGAAGCCTTATTTTCATTTAAGACGACCGAGCTACCAAAAATTAAGCTCGCTACTAGAACTGATCCTGCAGTTTTCCATTTTGATGATTTTTTAATGGCATAACGTTCTTGTGTTTGTTTGCTATGTTTGTATGTCATATGTTGGACCTCTTTCTTACTTTTGAGATGCCTCTATTAAACACAAGAAACCTAAGACAAGACTTAAAGAAAGGTTAATCTTTCCTTAAAGTAAAAAAAATCCCCAAAACTATGGGAACTTTCAATCTATAGGATAAACCACTCTAAATTCTTCCAACACAACTAGACTGTCCTGACTAAAATGTAGTCCAACCTCATGCAACCATTTGCTAAAGAGATCCTCATGAAGCTCTCGCCAATAGGTTAACCTACGGTCTCCTTCACCTTCCTTGTAGGCATGGTTTTCAGAAACCTCTTTAAATGGGATGACCTCAACTTTCGTCGTTTCAATAATGCAAATAGCATTCTCCTTACTATCAAGAATGACGCTCAGTTCATTTTCCTTGGGCAATGGTTCATTCCCCACTGCATACAAGTCAAAAGCTGAACTGGTTGCTGTCTTTTGCCCCATCAATACGAGCTCTGCCAAATAATCTGCTTCCACGCCAAAGGCCCAGGCATCAATCTTATCTCCGATTGTCTGATTTAAAATCTTATAGGCTTGCCACATCTGGTCTGATTTCATCAATCTACTCCTGCTTTTACTTTCCTTCCATTATACCAAAAAATGATAGGCCAGATGGCACTATCATTTTCATCTTAATACTTAGAATGTTTGTAACCGTAAAAGGCATAGATAACTGAACCGATTAGCACTGCCAAACCAAAGGCTAACCATGTCTGCCAACTGTACTGACTCATAAAGGAGAGACAGACGATAATTGAGATAATTGGTAAGACCGGAACAAATGGAACCTTGAACTCGTCCTTCTGTGGCAAGCCCTTGTCCTTACGAAGAATAATGAGAGCAATAGCCAAGAGAACTAAGTAAGCCAAGGTCGCAATGTTAACCAAGGATGCCATGTTGGCCAAGGAGAAAATTCCTGCTGAGATAGCTGACAATACGCCTGTCAAAAGTGTCGCATGATGTGGAACCTTATTAGTCTTTGAAACCTTTTGGAAGGTTTGGGGAAGGAAACCATCACGCGCCAGGCTATAAACCATACGGCTAAGGGCATAGGCCATTGAAATACATACCGTAATCAAGGTCATAATAGCAACGACAGAGACGTAGTTGGCTGCCCAAGAAATCCCGATATAGCGAAGGGCATAAGCCACGGCATCATCAACATTCAACTTGGTATAGTGAACCACTCCTGTCAAGACCAGCGAAACCACTGCATAGAGTGAAGCCACAATAATCAAGGCAAGAACGATACCTCTAGGAACGTTCTTTTGCGGTTCTTTAATCTCGTCTACGGTCATAGAGATAGACTCGAAACCAAGGAATCCAAAGAACATGAGAGAGGCACCAGCCATAATCCCAGTTTTTCCTCCGTAAATCTGACCAAAGCCAAATGGCGCAAAATCAGCCCAGTTGCTAGGATTCAAATGGAAGAGGCCCACTAAGATAAAGACCGCCAAGGCTGAAAACTTGAGCACTACCAAGAGGGAGTTCAAACGTAAAGCCTGCTTAGAATTCATGAGAAGAAGAGCGGTCACCAAGACCAAGACCAAGACTGGCAAAAGATCAATGTAAGTACCTTGACTGGTATTGAAAGGTCCACTGATGGCTTGAGGCAACTTAAGACCAAAGCTAGCTAGTAGCCCCTTGAGGTAGGCACCCCAACCAGAAGCAACACTGGATACGGCATTCATAAAGACAATCATGGTCAACCAGCCACCCATCCAGGCAGGATACTCCCCCCAGACAGCATAGAGGTAACCATAGACACCACCGGCTGATGGGTAACGTGAGGCAAACTCAGCAAAGAAAATCGCTGACATCCCAACACACACGGCTGAAATCAAGACTGAAATAATCAGGGCAGGGCCAGCCAGAGTCGATGCCGCGGTACCAGTAATCGTAAAGATTCCTGTACCAACCATGGCACCGATTCCCAGCAGGACCACATCCCTAAGGGTCAGATGTCGTTTCATCTCAGTCTGAGCGATACCGACATCCTTTTTACGAAAAATACTCATTTTTATACTCCATTTTTTGCGAAATACCGAACTATTATACCATATTTCTTGGTCTAAATGGCCCTTTTTCTGTATTTTTATACTTTTATTGGTGAATGCTATGTTGAAAATTGGGACTTCCAGTGCTTACTTTTTAATTTTCCATACATCTCGATTAAAAGGAGCTTGCTAAAGTGGTCATTTATCATTCTTTTTTGTTTCTCAAATCCTTATCTAAAAAGAATTTTCAATTTTTAGAAAAAACATGAAAATCTTATGAATGCGTTTGATTCTTCTAATGAAAGATGTTAGAATGGGGTCATTAAAAAGGAAAAGGGGAACTTTTATGGAAAATAAAGTTCATTTTAAACTTCATAAAGTGAAAAAACAATGGGTTACCATTGCCGTGTCTGGTTTGGCACTTGGTGCCTCATTGATTGGCGTTAGTGTCTCTGCCGACGAGCAAGCTACAAATCAAGTTACCTCAGCTAGCACGCCTGAAAGCGTCAGTCAGGATCCTGATCTTGTCGTCACAGAAACAACTGTTGCTACGACAAAAGCTGATCAAGTCGCAACCAATAAGGCAAGTGATACAACTGCTACTGTCACAACTGAAAAGCAGCCAGTCCTTAAAGAAGACCAAGCAAGCAGCACTTACAATTTGTCTAGTGGCGAAACGAGAACTGCTGCTTCAACTTCAGAAACAGCTAACACAGCTACTGACGTGAATAGCCAAGCACCGGAACCTATTGAAACTGCTGTCGTTTCTGGCGGTCAATTCAAGAGCGATGCTGAGGGCAACTGGTACTACCTTAAAGACGGGAAAAATCTGACAGGTGCCCAAAACGTTGACCATTTCGACCTTTATTTTCACGAGGATGGCAAGCAAGCCAAGGGTGAGATTATCACAGAAAATGGACAATCTTACTACTATGACAAAGCCAATGGACGTAAGGTAACCAATACCTCTATCAACATTGATGGTCAAGCCTACAAAGCTGATGCCCAAGGTCGTTTGACAGCAGTTCTGCCTGAAACGAACAAACGCAACCAGTTTATTGAAGACAACAACCACAACTGGTATTACCTCGGCAAAGATGGCAAACCCGTCACTGGTGCTCAGAACATCGATGGCTTTAACCTCTACTTCCACGAAGATGGTCGACAAGCTAAAAACGAAATCGTCACTATTAATGGTGATAGCTACTATTTCGATAAAGACAATGGACGTCGCGTAACAGGTCTCCAAGCTCTTAACAACGTCAACCATAAATACTTTGGCTTTTACTACTTCGACAAAGATGGCAAGATGGTCAAAGATGACTTCATCACTGAAAATGGAAATCTTTACTACTTTGATGCTACTGGTAATCAACCTAATTTTGTCTTTGTTTCGGATAAAGCTGGAAACTGGTATTACATCAATGACTTCAAGGCAACTAAAGGCTTCTCAGACCCATTTGGTTTCCAAACCGAATTCCTAGACCGTAGCCAAGCTCACTACAAGACAAGCGTTCAAAACCTGAACGGACAACAGTATTACTTTGATCCTAAGACTGGTATTATGGTAACCAATCGCTATGTTTCTGACGACAAGGGTAATTGGTATTACTTTGGTAAAGATGGTAAGGCGCTTCACGGTTTTCAAACGGTTGACGGTAGCCTTCACTACTTCAATGACAATGGTCAACAAGTCAAAGGGGACTTCCTTTACTACGGTAACGATATCTACTATTTCGATAAAGATAATGGAAATCCAGTAACTAACCAATTTATCAATAGAGACAACTCTTGGTACTACTTCGGAGCTGATGGTAAAGCCGTGTCTGGTTTCCAAACCATTAACGGACAGAACCTTTATTTCCACGAATATGGTGTACAAGCCAAGGGACAACTGGTTACTGTTGGTGGCAAAACCTACTACTTCGACCCAAATACAGGTGACAAGTGGGTAAATCGCTCACTTACCTTAAACGGTACGGTCTATAACTTTGATAGCAATGGTGTGGCGACTACTAAAGCTGACCAAACCACAAATCGAAATCAATTTGTTAAAGGTACTGATCAAGAATGGTACTACTACGATGCCAATGGTAAAAAGGTCACTGGTTTCCAAACTATTAACAAGGACCTCTTCTACTTCAACGATAAGGGCCAACAAGTCCGAGGAAAGATTTTCAACCTAGGTGATAACCACTACTTCGCCAACAAAGACACCGGTGCTGTCCTACGTAATGCCTTCTACCATGATAAATCTACTGGGCGTTACGGTGACTTCTCTGAAAACATCTACTACGCTGGCAATGATGGTGCCTTCAAGACAGGCTGGTTTGAAGTTGATGGCAACCGTTATTATGGTAGCGACTATTCTGATGACGACACACCTAAAGGAAACCTCTACACAGGAGTTATCAACTCTCAACTCTTTAGCCCAGATGGAAAACTCTTGACAAACGGTCTCTATCCTGAGTTCAAGCGTACTGGTGAGAATTCGTATGAACTTGAAGGTGTCTATGTTACAGATGCCGACGGTAATATCAAAGAAGGTCCTTATCAATATGATGGTAAGATTCTTGGATCTAAATATAGTAACGTCCGCCAATCACAATGGTCAACTTTTGACGAATGGGATATTCTTAATGGACACCTCTACCATTTCGACTCAACACCTATGACCTTCACAGCACCAAATGGCCAAAAAGTGACCACAAACGTTGCCATTGCAACAACTAACAAGGCCCTTACTTATCGTGGCGTAACCTTTAATTTTGATGCCAAGGGTATTGATGCGGCAAAAGAAAAAGCCATCCACTTTGACCAATTGCAGACGGATCGTAGCGGTACAAGTTATCTCTATGAAAATGGTCAAAAAGTCACTGGCTTGAAGACATTTGATGGCGTCACTTACTATTTCTATGAAGATGGCCGTCAAGCCAAAGGCACAGAGGTCACAATCAATGGTAAGACTTACCAATTTGACCAATTGACTGGTATCATGACACGTAATGCCTTTTCAAAATCATACAACTACGAAGGTTCTCCACGCTTCCCATACTACCCAACACGCTACTATGGCAACGACGGAGCTGCTCTTACCGGTTGGCAAACCATCGACGGCAAGAACTACTACTTCCGAGCTAGCGGAAACCTTGAAACAGGACGTTTTGTCATCGGAGACAGAGCCTATAATGCTGATGACAATGGTGTAGTCGCTGACCGCAAGGGTGAACCAGCTTATCGCAATCGCATTGTCTACGATAAGGGCGATAACTACTATTACAATGACAAAGGTGAGAAAGTGACCGGCTTCCAAGAAGTTGATGGTAAGGTCCTCTACTTCGACGCTGAAGGCAAACAAGTCCTAGGACGCTTTGTCACAGTCGATAACTACACCTACTATTTGGACCCTAAAACAGGTGAAAAATACTCTAACCGCTCTGTCCTCATCGACGGTAAACTCTATACCTTCGACAAAGACGGACATGTGGTGAAGTAAGATTAGATGAAACCGAGACGAAAGTCTTGGTTTTTTTGTGGGAGTTAAGGACTATATAAACTAACATTACATATAGGAAACATAAAATAGGCTGAGAAATAACCTCAGCCTATTTTATTTATACAAGAATTATATACTCTAATTACAACTTATTAATGATGGATCAAATCATATATTCCAAATCATAACTAGCATCAGAAAGAATACGTGCCAAAAATTGTTGGGTACGTTTTTCTTTTGGTCTGTAAAAAATGTCTTTTGGACTCCCCTCTTCGATGACATGACCACCATCCATGAAAACGACATGATTAGCTACATCTCGTGCAAACCCCATCTCATGAGTCACAACTACCATTGTTGTTCCTTCATGAGCAAGTTGTTTCATGACATCCAGAACATCCCCAACTAGTTCTGGATCAAGGGCCGATGTTGGTTCATCTAACAAGATAACTTCTGGTTTTACTGCTATTGCTCTAGCTAAACCAATACGTTGTTGTTGTCCTCCTGAAAGTTGTGATGGGTAGTAATCTTTAAAATCCAGAAGACCAACTTTTTTAAGTGCTTCTTCAGCAATCTCTTGCGCTTCACTTTTGGGAACTTTCCTAGCAATCACTAAACCTTCCAAGATATTCTCAATGGCAGTCTTGTTTGCAAATAAATTGTAATGTTGAAATACAAAAGCTGTTTTCTTTCGGATATCTAAAATATCTTTCTTTGATAACTTATCCAAAGAGTAGTCCTTACCTGAAATTGTTAATTGACCTCCATCAGCTTTCTCCAAATGATTAAGGCAACGTAAGAAAGTTGTTTTTCCTGAACCTGATGGTCCCAAGATGACAACCACATCTCCCTGTTTCACTTGTAGATTGACATCAACAAGAACCTGACGATCTCCAAATGTTTTTGATATATGTTTAGCTTCTAGCATAGTGACTCCCTCTATGTAAATTGCAATTTTCTTTCTCCAAAGTTAAAGAGAACTTGAATGATACCACAAATGATTAAATATAAAATGAAGATGACAAAATAAGATTCAAAATATTGATATCCATATGCTGCTTCGACTCGTGCAATTGCGGTAATATCTTTTATCGTCATAACAAAGACAAGTGACGTTCCTTTTACAATATTGATAACTAAGTTACACAAATTTGGAAGAGCGGCCTTAAGTGCCTGTGGAAAAACGATTCTCAGATAGGCTTGTCTTGTTGTTAAACCTATGGCTTGTGCAGCTTCTAGTTGACCTTTATCAACAGTTAGTAATGCTGATCGAATGATTTCTGATAAGCTTCCTGTTGTCATCAAGCTATAGATAATAAAGGCATAGTAAAGCGGATTAACTTTGAAGACATCTATGTGACTCCCAATACCTTTAAAAAACTGATTTAACAAACTAGGGAACAAACTATAAAAGAATAAAATTAAAAGAATTGGAGGTGTTGCACGAATAAACGCAAGATAAACAATTGAAAAAGTCTTAACACCTCGTACCTTATAAATTTGACCCAAAGCGAGAAATAAAGCAGGTAGAAAACTCAATAGAATAGCCACAACCATGATTCCCAGTGTTACCGGAACACCATATAAAGCCTTGATAAAGGTATCTATAATAAAAGTAATATTCATTTTTTACCTCTCTTTTACACTCAATTGTTGCTCTGCTATCCTAGAAATCAACGATAGAATTAATGCTATTCCCCAATAAACAAAGGCAACAGCTGTATAAGTCTCCAAAGAATAATTTCCTAAATGGCGACTAATCAAAAGGTTCCCTTTGCCCATAACATCAATAAAACCAATCGTATAAGCCAAAGCTGCATCGCGCATAAGGTTAAGTATAGCTGTTGTAATATTTGGTAAAGCAACCTTAAATGCTTGAGGGGCGATAATTCTTACAAAGGTTTGTTCAGAAGTAAGCCCAATACTAAGCCCAGCTTCTAATTGTCCTTTAGGGATTGCTTGATAAGCTGCTTTAAATACTTCTGATATCATTGCTGAGAATAGGAGAACCATAGTCACAAGAACAAATATCAATTTGGACCAATCATTAATATCTAATCCTAACCACCAATTAAGAAATTCTGGAACTCCGTAAAATACTAAAAATAGCAACACAATCGGTGGGGTACAGCGTAAGATAAAAACATATCCCTTAGCCAAATTCTCTAAAGCTTTATCCTTAGAAAGGTTTGCCCAAGCAACTAATCCTCCTAATAACGACCCAAGTAAAGTCGTTAATAAGATAACCAATAATGTCATCGGTAAGCCCTTTATGATTTCAGGTAATGCTCCAAAAACTTTTGAAATGTCATAATTGACCATAATTTCTCCTAACTAAACTCACTTCAGAAGCTTATCAAAACATCCTACTTTACGACGTTACAATTACTTATTTGTCTACGTATGAGAAGACATCCTCACCAAAGTATTTTTTAGATAACTTTTCAAGTGTACCGTCTTCTTTTAGTTCCTTAATTGCCTTAGTATATTCTTTTGAAAACTCTTCATTCTTACTATTACGATGCAAGAGTGGATAGGTTGGAATTCCTTTATAAGGGAACCAAGTCAATTTATCTGCATATTGATGATACGCTCCATCTTTATCAGTTACAGCCTTTTCAAAAGATAATTTAATATCAAAGTAAGCATCATAACGATTTTCCAGAACCCAAGCATAGGCATCTGAAACTTGGAAAGATTCCGCAGATGTCAACTCGATTGGTTGATCTTTATGTTCATCGTTGTAGTCTTTAATAACATTCCACTGAGCATTTTGTGGTGAGATTGGCACCAATCGACCATTTTGTTTTGCAAAGTCAGAGATATTTTTATATTTATCTTTATCATCCTTACGAATGGTAAATCCAATAATACTTGCTCCAATTGGATCTTTAGGAATAATAAATTTTTTAGCACGTTCATCTGTATACCACGCGCCCTTAGTACCAATGTCATATTTACCTGACTCTAAACCAATCAAAAGGTCATCATCACTTGTTCCAGTATATTCAAATTTGTACTGTGGAAGCTTTTTATCAATTTCCTTTAATACAGCTACCTCATAGCCATCAGAATTACCATCCTTATCAACAAAATCATAAGGAACATAGTTTTGAGTATGGGCAACTTTTAATGTTGTTACCTTTCCAGAGTCTGATTTTGCTTTTTTATCTCCTGTTAAGCTACGTCCAATAACTGTAGCCCCAATAAGTGCTACAACAACTGCTCCACCAATAATCCATGTCTTTTTACTCATATTAATCTCTCCTTTTTCTTACAAAATTGCTGCTTCACGTACCC
>OCAL01000575.1_pt1 | contig 12648 bp, 9 predicted proteins | sample 1477141 | NCBI WGS metagenome assembly OCAL01 (sample SAMEA2580295, study PRJEB22360) | human gut metagenome | biome: human gut; feature: human-associated habitat; material: faeces | place: Denmark | collected 2008/2010
ATCGGCTTTGAGCCCGGTATCCACCAGCGAATTGACCGAAGCCTTCGCCGACGTGGCCACCACGCCCAGACAGCTGACAATCGCCACTCCCACGAACAGGGCGGCTGCGGTGTTGGACGTGCGACGTTTCGAACGAGAAATGTTACGTTGCGCGAGACGCCCAGTCACGGTGAAGGCCTTCGATGGCAGCCAGCCGAGCACCGCGCCCGCGGTGGACACGTATGCCGGTCCTGCCACAATCACGCCGATCACGGCCAGCGCCGCGCCAATACCGAGCGGCCAGCCGACAGCGATACTGTTGAGCGCCTTCCACGGCGTCGGACCGCCGTCACCATCCGCGGCGGCCAAAGCGTAGGTGAAACCCCAGCTCAGGAAGCCCAACAGCACCATGACGGTGCCGAGGATGCCACGTGCGAGGACGGGCTTTTCCGGATTGACGGTTTCGTTCATCGCCTGAATCGGCGGGGCAAGCGCCGCATTTCGCGCCGGCAGGGCCGCACCGATCAACGTCACCACAATGCCGACCACAAGGCCGACGAGCATGTCGGAAACGGTCGGATTGGTGGCGCCGGTCAATGGCATACCCATATTCGCCAAACCGGATGCGATGAGTTTGACCATGCCCCAGCCGAGCCCGATGCCTGCGAGCGAACCTACCAGGCCCAGCAACAGAGCTTGCACGATCACCGTGGAGAACACTTGCAGGGGAGAAGCGCCGATGGAACGCAGCAGCGCATAGCCGCGCATCGACTCGCGCACGATCATGGAGAACGTGTTGGCGATGATGAACGAGCCGACAAACAATGCGATCACCGCGAAAATCAGAATAAGCGGTTGGATGAAGCCGAGCGCGTCCTGCGTGGATTTGGTTGATTCGTCACGGTATTCATCACCGGTGATGGCATGCGCCTTCGCCGATCTCGGCAGCGCCTTGTTGATACGGTCCGCCAGCTGCTGCTGCGCGTTGTCGTCAAGCGGCGTGGTCTTATTGCCGTAGACGCTGATCAACGCAGTCTTGTCCGGATCGTCCGATTGCTTGTTCGCCTGTTCCTTGGCCGTCGCGGGATCGATGGCGATGATGATGGCGCCTGCCTGGCTGGCATCGGTGGTGAAGATGCCGCTGACGGTCACCTTATGAGCGCCGTCCGGATAGACGATTTTCGTCTTATCGCCGACCTTCAGACCCGACTGTTCGGCGGCGAAGGAATGAAGGGCGATCTCATCGCCGTTCTTCGGCCACGTGCCGGTCGTGAACTTGGCGGACCGCCACGGCGACGACTTGCCCATGCCTATGGCGAGCGTCGGAGACCCCATGGTGGTCACCGCATCGCCATGCTTGTCGAGCAGCACCACGCCGGACAGCATGTGCACGACGCGTGCCGAGGAAACACCGTCGACCTTGGCTATCGTACCCGCCAGATCGACGTCGACATCGTTGTAGCTTTTCGTCGATCCCATCGACATCGCCGACGAATCTTTTTTCTTCTCCTGCGAACCGCGCACGTACACGTCATGGTCTGCATTGGTGGACATCATCTGTGAAACCTGGTTGTTGAGCATTTCGCGGAAACAGAACGAGCCGACCACGAAACTCACGCCGAGCGCGATGGCCACGATCGACATGATGAAACGGCCGAAATGGCTGCGCGCGTCGCGCAATCCTATGCGAATCATGCCTGTGCGCCCTCCGTTGCGGTGGACGGCGCGACCATGTCGGCTGCAGGAACGTCGTCGATATCGTCGTCGCCGGCGAACACCTCAAGAATCTCGTTGTACGTCGGATGCTGCATGTCGCGGGTGATGTTGCCGTCGGCGAGCACCAGCACACGGTCCGCGAAGGAGGCCGCACGCGGATCGTGGGTGACCATGACGATCGACTGGCCGTAGTCGCGTACCGAATCACGCAGGAAGCCAAGCACCTCACGGCTGGAGCGCGAGGCGAGGGTGGCGGGCGGCGCCGCAAGCAGTTGACGTGCCATGATGGCGCGGGCGCAGGCCACACGCTGCTGCTGGCCGCCGGACAGCTGGCTTGGACGGTGGGTAAGACGCTTTTCGAGACCGACCACCTTGACCACCTGGTTGAACCATTCGCGGTCGATCGGACGTTTCGCGATCTGCAACGGCAGCAGGATGTTTTCTTCGGCGGACAGCGTCGGCACCAGATTGAACGATTGGAAGATGAAGCCAATCTGCTCGCGGCGCAGGTCCGTCAACTGCTTCTGATTCATGGAGGAGACCTCGAGTCCCTCCACGATCACCTTGCCGGACGAAGGGGTGTCGAGCCCGGCCATGCAATGCATGAGCGTGGACTTGCCGGAACCGGAAGGGCCCATGATGGCGGTCATTTCACCGCGCTTGAATTCCACATTCACATGATCCAACGCCATCACTTCGTTGTCTTTTGAGCCGTAGACCTTGGTCAGGTCGATGGCGCGGGCCACAATCCCATCATCGGGGTTTTCGGCTGTCGGATGCTGTACGTCATGAATGGAATGACGAGTCATAATACCGCCTGTTCGTAAGATGCCTAATCGTCATCAGTCTATCGGTATGGGGACATAATGGAATCGTGCCATCGCGTGAGATGACATTCGATCGCGCTGCGGAATGGCATTTATACGGTGTCTGCGTGGTGTCTGTTCATTTCAGACGAAGCGGAAGGTGGTTTGCATGTGTTTCGATGATGCGTTGGACGGATTCGACGCCTATCTGAAAGCCAACCGAGGGTTGAGCGCAAACACCCGCAGGGCGTACCGCAGCGATGTCGAGGAATGCTTGGTGGCGTTGCGGAAACAGGGTTGCGTGGATTTGAATGAGGTGACCATCGAGGATTTGCGCCTGTGGATGGCCAAATCGTCCAAAAATCACGCACGCAGCAGCATGGCGCGCAAAACCGTCGCCGTGCGTGGATTCTTCGCATGGGCGTACGACCATGACATGGCGTCCGCCAACCCGGCGGCTTCGTTGCAGACGCCGAAAATCCCCGATACGCTGCCGGCGGTATTGAACGAAACGCAGGCGCAGCAGCTGATGGACCGCGTTGATGAGGACGGCATGGAGGCGCGATCGCAGGAACCGAATATGAAAAAACAGGCGATCGCGCTGCGTGACGCGGCCATGCTGGAACTGCTCTATGCCACCGGCATGCGTGTGGCGGAACTGGTCGGACTCGACGTGGCCGACGTGACATTCGGCAACCGCACGGTGAAAGTGACCGGCAAAGGCGACAAGCAGCGTGTCATGCCATTCGGTGCACCAGCCGACAAGGCCTTGCGTGATTGGCTGGAACATGGCCGTCCCGTACTATGCGGTGACATGTCGGACGACGCGTTCTTTTTGGGATCGCAGGGCGGGCGGATCGGTCAACGTATGGTGCGCAAGGTGGTGCACGACCGGGCACGGGAGGCCGGCGTGCCTGACATCAGTCCGCATGCGTTGCGCCACAGTGCGGCGACCCATATGCTCGACGGGGGAGCGGACCTGCGTGAGGTGCAGGAGATGCTGGGGCATTCCTCGCTGAAGACCACACAACGTTACACACACGTGTCCATCGAACAGTTGAAGGCACGATACGGGCAGGCGTTTCCACGGGCGTGACGCGGATTGGCAAAGTACGCTGACAGCGAACGGATATGTCCGCGTCCGTCCATACGCACGATGCGGATAAGTTGTTCCGGCGATAAGAGGGAAAAACGGATTGTTTTATCAGATGATGAGTTTTGATTTGGCTATTTTGCATGGGCCTCCCTCGGATATGGAGCGGTTGTCCCTCAATCGAGTGATAATGAACCCACCATCAGAACGAAGACGGACGTTGATGCCACGGTATTGACGCCCGCCTTCTTTTTGAACAGGGTCTTACGGCTCTGGAAATAATGGATAAGGAGAATATGAATTCCATGAAGAAGAAAGCTCTGGCTTTCGCTGCGGCCGCATGCGCATTCGGCATGCTGCTCAGCGGTTGCGGCTCTTCCAACGGTGACTCCACCGCTGACAAGGGTTCCAACGTCATCACCGCATACAATTCCGAACCGCAGAACCCGCTCATCCCAGGCGACTGCAACGAGACCGGCGGCGGCAAGCCGCTCGACCTGCTGTTCGCACGTCTGATTTCCTTCGACGCCAAGGGCAACGCCTCCAACGAAGTGGCGGAGTCCATCAAGTCCAACGATGACGCCACCCAGTACACCATCAAGCTCAAGGATGGTTGGAAGTTCACCGACGGCACCCCGGTGACCGCCGAATCCTTCACCAAGGCATGGAGCTACACGGCCAACGCCAAGAACGCACAGCTCGGCTCCTCCTTCTTCTCCACCATCAAGGGCTACGACAAGCTCCAGGATGGAGACAAGCTCAAGGGCGACGAACAGCTCGAGGGCCTGAAGGTCGTCAACGACCATGAATTCACCGTCGACCTGAACCGTTCCGACTCCGTGTTCGCCATCAAGGTCGGCTACACCGCATTCGCTCCGTTGCCGGAATCCTTCTTCAAGGATCCGAAGGCCTTCGGCGAGAAGCCGGTCGGCAACGGCCCGTACAAGTTCCAGTCCTGGGACCACGACAACCAGATCGTGCTGGTGAAGAACCCCGACTACAAGGGCAACCGCGTCGCCAAGAACGACGGCGTGACCTTCAAGGTCTACACCAAGGATGAGGCCGCCTACGCCGACATCCAGTCCGGTTCCCTCGACGTGATGGAGTCCGTCCCGGCCTCCGCCACCAAGACCTTCCAGAAGGACTCCACCGTACAGGCCTACAACAAGGCCGGCTCCGTCATCCAGCAGTTCACCATCCCGGCCAAGCTGAAGCACTTCGAAGCCGACACCGAGGAAGGCACCCTGCGTCGCCAGGCCGTCTCCATGGCCATCAACCGCGAGAACATCTGCAAGAAGGTGCTCAACGGCACCGGCACCCCGGCCGCCGACTTCACCTCCCCGCTGACCCCGGGCTACTCCGATTCCCTCAAGGGCTCCGGCAACCTGAAGTACAACGAGAAGAAGGCCAAGGAACTGTGGGCGAAGGCCAACGCCATCAGCCCGTGGACCTCCGATGACAAGTTCACCTTCGCCTACAACGCCGATGGTGGCCACGAAGTCATCTACACCGCCGTGGTCAACTCCATCAACAACGTGCTGGGCGCCGGCGTGGCCGCCACCAACCCGTACCCGACCTTCAACGATTTCCGCACCGCCGTGTCCGACCGCAAGGTGAACGGCGCGTTCCGTAGCGGCTGGCAGCCGGATTACCCGTCCGCCGAAAACTACCTGGCGATGGCAACGGCTCCAACGATGGCGACTACAAGAACCCGGAGTTCGATGCGCTGTGCGACAAGGCCGCTGCCTCCAAGTCCGTCGCAGACGCCAACAAGCTGTACCAGCAGGCACAGGAAGTGCTGCTCAACGACCTGCCGGCCGTTCCGCTGTACTACGCCAATGCCTATGGTGTGGCCTCGACCGGTGTCTCCGGCTTCGAGATGAACTGGCAGAACCTGCCGGTCTACGAGAACATGACCAAGTCCGGCAAGTGAGCCGTTCTCTGATTTTGATTTCGTAGGATCGACATGAAGGAAGGAACGGATTCGAATATCCGTTCCTTCCTTTCCGCGTAATAAACGGGGCTTCCATCGGAGGTCCATGACGGCTGGACATGCGACATCAACAGAAGATGTCCGCGCGTGGGGTATATTTTCAGCTGTCTTTCATGAAACTGCAATATAAAGCACTGTGGTGCAGTATCACTGATACGTAACGGGGCAAGCGCCGGCCGCCCCGGGCCTCATGTCCTATACGCGTGAGCGTAGGGGACGAAGCCGCAAACGGCTGGCGAACGAGTGAGTAATCAAAAGGAGAAACCAATGGGCAAGTATCTTCTGCGACGCATTCTGCAGATGATCCCTGTGGTTCTCGGCACGACGCTTCTGGTGTATGCCCTGGTGTTCGCGTTGCCGGGCGACCCGGTCAAGGCGATGTTCGGCGACAAGCCGGTCAACGAAGCGGTCGCGGCCCAGATCCGTGCCGAATACAATCTGGACAAGCCGTTCATCGTCCAGTATCTGCTGTTCCTGAAGAACGCGCTGACCCTCGACTTCGGCAAGACCTTCTCCGGACAGCTTGTCATCGACGTGATCGGCCGCGCCTTCCCTGTGACCATCAAGCTCGCCCTGATGGCCTTCGTGTTCGAAGCGGTTTTCGGCGTGATCTTCGGTGTGATCTCCGGCCTGAAGAAGGGCAAGTGGTGCGATACCGTCATCCTGATCTTCTCCCTGCTGCTCATCTCCGTGCCGACCTTCGTCACCGGCTTCCTCTGCCAGTACTTCCTCGGTGTGAAGTGGCATCTGCTGCCGGTCACCGCCGGAGCGAATCCAGGATTCCTTGATCTGCTGATGCCGGCCATGGTGCTTGGCTCGGTATCGATGGCGTACATCATCCGTCTGAGCCGTACGGAGATTTCGTCCAACATCGCCCTCGACTATGTGCGCACCGCGCGCGCCAAGGGCATGGGCAACAAATCCGTCATGCTGCGCCACGTGCTGCGCAACTCCATGATCCCCGTCGTCACCTATCTGGGCCAGGATCTTGGCGCACTGATGGGCGGCGCGATGATCTCCGAAACCATCTTCAACGTGCATGGCATCGGCTACCTGACCTATCAGAGCATCCTTAAGGGAGAAGGCAACCTGGTGGTGTCCATCGTGACGCTGCTCATGCTGATCTTCGTGGTTTGCAATCTGCTGGTCGACATGCTGTACGCCGCGCTTGATCCGCGAATCCGTTACGCGTGAGTCGAGGGAGGGAACAAGAAATGACCGAAATGAATGAGACCAATCCTTCCACCGTGCTTCCGGGACAGGAACGCTATGTGGCACCGCTCGATGAGACGCCCCTGAAGGCCGTCGACTCGATGGACGAATCCGCACCGGCTTCGAACATGTGGGCCGACGCATGGCGAACCCTGCGTAAGAACCCGCTGTTCATCATCTCCGGACTGCTGATCATCTTCATCGTGTTCGTGGCGCTGTTCCCGAGCGTGTTGACCAAGCAGAACCCGAACTACTGCACGCTCGACAATTCCCTTGAGCCGGCTTCCTCAGGCCATCCGTTCGGCTTCGACCTGCAAGGTTGCGACGTATACTCCCGTGTGGTCTACGGCACCCGCACCTCGCTGAGCGTCGGCGTGTTCGCCACACTGCTGGTGGTGCTGCTCGGAACGCTGATCGGCGCAATCGCCGGCTTCTTCGGAGGATGGGTCGACGCCGTGCTGAGCCGACTGACCGATATCTTCCTCGCGCTGCCGATTCTGCTTGGCGCCATCGTGGTGCTCCAGATGTTCAAGACGAGCAGCTCCATCTGGAAGATCATTCTGGTGATGACGCTGTTTGGCTGGACCTCCGTGGCACGAATCGCGCGAGGTGCTGTGATGGAAGCCAAGAACCTTGAATTCAACACGGCGTCCACCGCTCTGGGATCCACCCCGATCCGCAACCTGTTCCGCCACATCCTGCCGAATTCGCTGGCTCCGATCATCGTGGTCGGCACCACCTCGCTGGCCACCTACATCGTGCTCGAGGCCACACTGAGCTTCCTGGGCGTCGGCCTGCCCACCACCACGGTCAGCTGGGGCGGAGACATCTCCAACGCGCAGTCCATCCTGCGTACTGACCCGATGGTGCTGTTCTACCCGTCCGCCGCGCTGGCCATCACCGTGCTGGCATTCATCATGATGGGCGACGCCGTCAAGGACGCGCTCGATCCGAAGAGCCGTACGGCCTGAGTGTAAGTGAAGGGATATTCGATGACTGAAATGAATACCGAGAACAACCTCGAGGCCATGCAGCGCGCCCACGGGCCGCTGTTGGAGGTCAAGAACCTCCAGGTCGACTTCACCACCGATGAAGGCAAGGCCGTGCATGCCGTGCGCAACTCGTCCTTCAGCGTGTATCCCGGCCAGTGGGTGGCCATCGTCGGCGAATCCGGTTCCGGCAAATCCACTTCCGCCATGGCCGTGCTTGGCCTGCTTCCGGGAACCGGCCATGTGGTCGGCGGCTCCATCAAGCTTGATGGCCAGGAGATCTCCGGCTTCAAGCAGAAGGATTTCGACAAGCTCCGTGGTAGCAAGATGGGTCTTGTCCCGCAGGATCCGATGAGCAACCTGAACCCGGTGTGGCGCATCGGCACCCAGGTCAAGGAAGCGTTGGTGGCCAACAACATGGACATCGACCACGAAAAGCGTTCCGAATTCGCCAAGGCCCTGGCCGGTGACGAAGTGGAGCTCAAGGGCAATGACGATGAGACCTTCCTTGGTTCCAAGGAACTGCCTGATCTGATCGCCGCGGCCAAGGAGGCTCTTGTCAAGATCGGCAAGAGCGGTGACGAGCTTGACAAGATCATGGCCCGGTTCGCCGAGGAATGGGTTCCGGGATCCGAAACCCGCTGGCGTGTGGCCGATGGCCTGATCAAAGCCGGGGTGAAGGACGATGACGCATGGTACATCGCCAAGAAGTATGTGGTCGGCTCCACCATGGACGACCGCATCGCCGGTCTGCTGTCCGAGGCCGGTCTGCCTGACGCCGCCACCCGTGCCCGCCAGTTCCCGCACGAATTCTCCGGCGGCATGCGTCAGCGTGCGCTGATCGCCATCGGTCTGGCCTGCCGTCCGGAACTGCTCATCGCCGACGAGCCGACCTCCGCGCTTGACGTGACCGTGCAGAAGAAGATCCTCGACCATCTGCACATGCTGACCGATTCCCTGGGAACCGCGGTGCTGTTCATCACCCACGATCTCGGTCTGGCCGCGGAACGCGCCCAGCATATCGTGGTCATGTACAAGGGCCAGGTCGTGGAATCCGGTCCTTCACTGGAAGTGCTGCAGCATCCGCAGCATCCGTACACCAAGCGTCTGGTCGCAGCTGCGCCGTCCTTGGCATCGCAGCGCATCATCTCCGTCAAGGAACATGGCGGCGACGCCACCGCGGTCATGGAGCACGCGGTGAACGAGGATTCCCTGAAGAAGGGCGAAGCCATCATCACGGTGGATCACCTGACCAAGGAATTCAAACTGCCGCGCAAGAAGGAGATGTTCAAGGCGGTCGACGATGTGAGCTTCTCCATCAAGAAGGGCACCACATTGGCCATCGTCGGCGAATCCGGTTCCGGCAAATCCACCGTGGCCAACATGGTGCTGAAACTGCTTGAGCCGACCGCCGGCACCGTCACCTACGACGGCAAAGACATCTCCGGATTCAAGGGCAAGGAGTTGCTTGACTTCCGACGTCATGTGCAGCCGGTGTTCCAGAACCCGTACGGATCGCTCGACCCCATGTACTCCATCTACCGGTCCATCGAGGAGCCGCTGCGCATCCACGGCATCGGAGACAAGAAGAGCCGTGCCAAGCGTGTGCGCGAGCTCATCGACATGGTGGAACTGCCGGAATCGGTGATGAGCCGTTATCCGAACGAGCTTTCCGGCGGCCAAAGGCAGCGCATCGCCATCGCGCGCGCCATGGCCCTCGATCCGGATGTGATCGTCTGCGACGAGGCCGTCTCCGCATTGGACGTGCTGGTGCAGGACCAGGTGCTTCGCCTGCTCAACGACCTGCAGGCGGAAAAGGGACTGAGCTACCTGTTCATCACCCATGATCTGGCGGTGGTGCGTCAGATCGCCGATGAGGTCGTGGTGATGCAGCACGGCAAGCTGGTGGAGCATGCCACCACCGACGAGGTCTTCGACCATCCGAAGAAGCAGTACACCCGCGACCTGCTGGACGCCATCCCAGGCGGCAAGCTGCAGCTCGGACTCGACTGATCGCGTCAGCCATCTGGAAAACCTCCCTTCCCACAAGGGAGGTTTTCTTGTATTCCGGCTAGGCTAAGGCGCTATGACGATCACAATCACGACATCGAATGTGAATGGAATCCGCGCGGCGAAACGCAAAGGCATCGAGCAATGGGCCGCGAAGAACACGCCGGACGTGTGGTGCATGCAGGAAGTACGCGCCCCGCAAAACGAAATCGACCCCATCTTCGACGAATTCGGCTTCGAATACGCGACCGCCGGACGCATCGCCGACCAAAGCGGGCTTGATCGCATGAACGAGATCTGCCGTATCAAGGGACGCGCCGGCGTCGGTCTGCTCTCCGCGCTGCCCGTCATCGACAAACGCTACGGACTGCCGGGACTTGCCGAGGACGTCGATTCCGGCCGTTGGATCGAAGCGGATGTGAAGACCCCGCAAGGGTACACCGTCACTGTCGTATGCGTGTACGTGCACGCCGGCAACACCGACGATCCGGAGAAAATGAAGCAGAAATACCGTTTCCTCGACACCATGCTGGTACGTATGGGGCAACTGCGCGATGAAGCGGCGCACGGCGGCAAGCAGGCGGTATTGTGCGGCGATTTCAACATCGCGCACACGCCGCTCGACATCAAGAACGCGAAAGCCAACGAGAAGCACGCCGGCTTCCTGCCCGAGGAACGCGCCTACGTGGACAAATGGCTGGGGGAGTTGGAATTCGTGGATGTGATGCGTTCCCTGTGCGGAGACATCCAAGGACCGTACACCTGGTGGAGCCAGCGGGGCCGCGCCTTCGACAACAACGTCGGCTGGAGGATCGACTACCAGTTCGCCACACCCGAACTCGCCGAAACGGCCCGCGGATTCGTCATCGACAAAGCTCCGACCTACGACCTGCGATGGTCGGATCATGCGCCGCTGAGCATCACCTACGACGTGTGAGTTTTTGCGGCCGTCATCCGGCCAATGCCGGGCAACGGGAGACACACTCCGATTCCCAGCCCGTATTAAGCATGGGTGCTAGGCTAGTCACGGTTGCAACCGTAATGAAATGAGGAACATCATGGGACTGTTTGGATTCGGCAAGAAGAAGCGTCAGAGCGAGGAAGCCGCTGAAGCCGCCGCCGAAGAGAACGACAAGGCCGATGAGGCCATCTCCGAAACCGCTGAGGCGCCCGCCGGTGGAATTCAGGAAACCATCCTTCCGGAACCGTCCGATGAGTACGACGGCCGTGGCGATGAGCACGGTCCGTGGGACGTCGACGACGAGAACGTGCCCGACTATGACGAATACCTCGACATGGGCGCCTACTATCTGCCGTTCCTCCAAGGCATCGAACTGCGCGTGAAGGCCAACCGCGCCACCCAGCAGGTGCTCGGCACCACCATCACCTACGGATCCTCCAGCGTGGAGATCGAAGCCTTCGCCGCGCCGAAGACCATGGGACTGTGGGATGACGTGCGCGCCGACCTGGTTGAGGCCAACAAAGACGCCAAGGAGACCGACGGCGTGTTCGGCACCGAACTGACACTGCCGGTCGTGGTCAAGGGCGGACGCAAGGTCGTCACCCGCATCGTCGGTGTGGACGGACCGCGGTGGATGCTGCGCGGCATCTTCTCCGGCAAAGCCGCCACCGATCCGGACCACGCCGAAACCAAGGCGCTGAACCAGCTTTTCTCCAACATCGTCGTGGAACGCGGCGAGGACCCGCTGGCCCCGCGTGACCTCATCCCGATGCATCCGCCCGTCGCCCCGGCCGAACGCAAGGCCGCCAAGGAAGCCGCCGAAGCCGAACAGGCAGGCAGGACGATGGACATTCCAGGCCAGCCGAAGGGACCGTTTGACTCCGACCAGCAGGTCGAGGTCAAGACCACGTTGTCGCGTGGACCGATGTTCTCCGAAGTGCGCTGAGCGAACGACGACCACGAAAACACAAACGCATGGCTGAAACCGAAACCAAGAAAAGAACCGGCCTCGGCGCGCTCGCCGACGCCGGCGATGCCGACGATTTCTCCGTCATCGACGCGATCGGCGGTCCGCGCGGCGTCGTCGAATCGATGCTGCCGGGCGTGGTGTTCGTGGTGATGTTCGTCATCACCTCCGACCTGCATCTGACCATCGGCGTATCCGCATCCCTCGCCGTACTGCAGGTGATCGTCCGCCTATGCCAACGCCAATCCGTCATGGGCGCCGTCTCCGGCCTTCTGGCAGTCGGCATCTGCCTGATCTGGGCATGGAACAGCCACGAGGCGCGCAACTACTACATGTTCGGATTCCTGACCAACGCCTTCTACATCGTGCTGCTCGCCATTTCGTTGATGGTACGTGTACCGGGACTTGGCTTGGTGATCGAATTCATCCGGACACTGCCAACCGAGCATCTGCGCGCATGGCTTGCCGATTGGCGTGGCGACAAGGCATTGAACCGCGCGTACACCATCATCACCGCGTTGTGGATCGGTGTGTTCTCCCTACGACTGGTGGTGCAGGTGCCGTTGTACCTGTCCAACCAGGTCGGCTGGCTCGGCACTGCACGTCTGCTCATGGGCATTCCGTTCTGGGCGTTGGCCATCTGGGTGTCGTACCTCATCGTGGCCACCCCTATGCATCGGCATAAGACGTTGGCCGAACCAAACGCCGACGCGATGGACGACAACAACGAAACGGAGGAACAGCACTGATGGAATCGACCATCCGCATCGAACGATATGCCGACCAAGGCCGTTGCGTCGGCCACATCGACGGACGCGTCGTGTTCGTGCGATTCGCGTTGCCGGGCGAGCTGGTACGCGTCGTGTTGGACGAGCCACATGAGCGCGAGGACCGTTTTTGGACTGGCGCAGTGACGGAAGTG
>OCAL01000586.1_pt1 | contig 12425 bp, 9 predicted proteins | sample 1477141 | NCBI WGS metagenome assembly OCAL01 (sample SAMEA2580295, study PRJEB22360) | human gut metagenome | biome: human gut; feature: human-associated habitat; material: faeces | place: Denmark | collected 2008/2010
CAATCATCGCATTACTGATAACATTTATTTTAGTCCCTATACTTATTCCAACATTGAAACGTATGAAGTTTGGACAAAGTATCCGTGAGGAAGGGCCTCAAAGCCATATGAAAAAAACAGGTACTCCTACTATGGGTGGGCTTACATTTTTAATTAGTATTATAATTACCTCTATCATTGCAATTATCTTTGTAGACCATTCAAATCCAATTATTTTGTTACTATTTGTAACAATCGGTTTTGGTCTTATTGGATTTATTGATGACTATATTATTGTAGTTAAAAAGAATAACCAAGGATTAACTAGTAAACAAAAGTTTCTAGCACAAATAATTATTGCAGTTATATTCTTTGTGCTAAGTGATGTATTTCACCTTGTGCATTTTACGACAGATTTGCATATTCCATTTGTGAATTTTGATATTCCGTTGTCATTTGCTTATGTGATATTTATCGTCTTTTGGCAAGTTGGTTTCTCAAATGCTGTAAACTTAACTGATGGTTTAGATGGATTGGCAACCGGTTTGTCAATAATAGGTTTTGCAATGTATGCTGTAATGAGTTACATGTTAGATTCACCGGCTATTGGCATATTTTGTATTATAATGATTTTCGCTTTACTAGGTTTCTTACCTTACAATTTAAATCCAGCGAAAGTTTTCATGGGAGACACAGGAAGTCTTGCTCTAGGTGGTATTTTTGCAACGATTTCAATCATGTTGAATCAAGAATTATCATTAATATTAATTGGTTTTGTGTTTGTAGTTGAGACATTATCTGTAATGTTACAAGTAGCCTCATATAAATTAACGAAGAAACGTATTTTCAAGATGAGTCCTATACATCACCACTTCGAATTAAGTGGTTGGGGTGAATGGAAGGTAGTAACAGTATTTTGGACGGTAGGTTTAATTACAGGATTAATAGGTTTATGGATTGGAGTGCATTAAATTGCTAAATTACACTGAATTAGAAAATAAAAATGTTTTAGTAGTAGGCTTAGCAAAAAGTGGATATGAAGCGGCGAAACTTCTCCTTAAATTAGGGGCTAATGTTAAAGTCAATGATGGAAAGGATCTTTCACAGGATGCACATGCTAAAGATTTAGAATCTATGGGCATTGAGGTAATTAGCGGTAGTCATCCTTTTTCTTTATTAGATGATGATCCTATCATTGTGAAAAACCCAGGTATTCCATATACTGTATCAATTATTAAAGAAGCAACAAATAGAGGGCTTAAAATCTTAACAGAGGTTGAACTTAGCTATTTAATTTCTGAGGCACCAATCATAGCAGTTACTGGAACTAACGGTAAAACTACTGTCACTTCACTAATCGGTGATATGTTCCAAAAAAGCGTGTTGACTGGACGACTTTCTGGGAATATTGGTTATGTAGCCTCAAAAGTTGCACAAGAAGTTAAATCAGATGAGTATTTAATAACAGAATTATCATCTTTTCAATTATTAGGCATTGAGGAATATAAACCACATATCGCTATCATTACTAATATTTATTCTGCACATTTGGATTACCATGAAACGTTAGAGAACTATCAAAATGCTAAAAAGCAAATATATAAAAATCAAACTAAAGATGATTATCTCATTTGTAATTATCATCAAAGGCACCTAATTGAATCAGAAAATCTAGAAGCGAAAACATTTTATTTTTCAACACAGCAAGAAGTTGATGGGATATACATTAAAGATGGTTTCATTGTTTTTAACGGTATTCGCATTATTAACACTAAAGACTTAGTGCTACCGGGAGAACATAACCTGGAAAATATTTTAGCAGCTGTTCTAGCATCAATCATTGCTGGAGTGCCAGTCAAAGCTATTGTAGATAGTCTTGTTACTTTTTCCGGTATTGATCATAGACTTCAGTATATTGGTACAAATCGCACAAATAAATATTATAATGATTCAAAAGCAACTAATACTTTAGCTACTCAATTTGCGCTTAACTCTTTTGATCAACCAATTATTTGGTTGTGTGGTGGATTAGATCGTGGTAATGAATTCGATGAACTTATTCCTTATATGGAAAATGTACGTGTGATGGTTGTTTTTGGAGAAACACAAGATAAATTTGCTAAATTGGGAAATAGTCAAGGTAAGTATGTGATTAAAGCAACAGATGTAGAGGATGCTGTTGATAAAATTCAAGATATAGTCGAGCCCAATGATGTTGTTCTATTATCACCAGCTTGTGCAAGTTGGGATCAGTATCATACATTTGAAGAACGTGGTGAGAAGTTTATCGATAGATTCCGAGCGCACTTGCCATCATACTAAGGAGTGTGAATGCTCATGGAAGAGAATAAAAATCAACCTAATAAGGAGAATATGTCGAATAAAGACGATAATGCAACTCATTTGAATGACAGTCAAAGAAATGAAGACTTAGAGCTTTTTAGACGGAATAAAAACGCTCGCCAACGCAGAAGACGTCGTATAGATAACCAAAGTAAAGAAAAGGATGCTACGTCTACACAATCACAGTTAGAAACTAAACCAATGGATAAATTTATAGATAATCACAAGTCGCATAATCAAGACAAAGAAATAAAAAGTGACTTAATTGAAGATAATGTTAATGATGAAAACGACAATCAAAAAAATATTAATGATAAATTAAATGACCGTATTGTCCAAGAAACAAATGAAAGTCGTCAAAGTACTGAAGACGATGAGGAATTTCTACTTGATCATCGGAGTGAACAACAACCTAAAGCCTCTCGTCATTCTAAAAAGCATAAATTACTAAGTAAATTTACTTCTAAAAAAGAAAAGGAAACATCTACATCGTTCAATAGTAATGAGAAGGTAACTCAAATTAAACCGCTTAGTTTAGAAGAAAAAAGAGCCATAAGACGTAAAAAGCAAAAAAGAATCCAATATACCATTATCACACTACTCATTCTTATCATTGTTCTCATTTTACTCTATATGTTTACACCACTGAGTAAAATATCAAATGTAAATGTTAAAGGTAATAACAACGTAAGTACGAGTAAAATAAAGAAAGAACTTAACGTTACTTCGCGATCACGAATGTATACTTTTAGTAAAAATAAAGCGATTAGGAACTTAAAACAGAATCCTTTAATCAAAGAAGTTGATATTCATAAACAATTACCAAACACGTTAACTGTCAACGTGACTGAGTACCAAATTGTCGGTTTAGAAAAAAATAAAGATAAATATGTGCCAATTATAGAAGATGGTAAAGAATTAACAGAATACAAAGATGAAGTGTCACATGATGGGCCTATCATTGATGGGTTCAAAGGAGACAAAAAAACACGAATTATAAAAGCTTTATCAGAAATGTCACCTAAAGTGAGAAACTTAATTGCAGAGGTGAGTTACGCACCAACTAAAAATAAACAAAGTCGCATAAAGATCTTCACCAAAGATAATATGCAAGTTATTGGTGACATTACAACGATTGCAGACAAAATGCAATATTATCCTCAAATGTCACAATCATTAAGCAGAGATGACTCTGGCGAACTTAAGACAAATGGCTATATTGATTTATCGGTTGGAGCGTCATTTATTCCTTATCAAGGTTCATCAACTGTTCAATCGGGTACAGAACAAAATGTAACCAAGTCAACACAAGAAGAAAATGATGCAAAAGAAGAACTTCAAAATGTGTTGAATAAAATAAATAAACAATCTAAAGAAAATAATTAAAAAATTTCGATAATAGTATGTGTTTATAGTTCACAAGCTATTCAACGTATTGTACACTAAACATAGTGTACTTAAATAGTATAATTTGTCAGGAGGTGCCTATCTATGGAGGAACATTACTATGTGAGCATAGATATAGGTTCATCAAGCGTAAAAACAATAGTAGGCGAAAAATTTCACAACGGAATTAATGTGATAGGTACAGGGCAAACCTACACAAGTGGTATCAAGAATGGTTTAATTGATGATTTTGATATTGCAAGACAAGCAATTAAAGATACAATTAAGAAGGCTTCAATTGCCTCTGGTGTAGATATAAAAGATGTATTTTTAAAACTACCTATCATCGGTACCGAAGTATATGATGAATCAAATGAAATTGAATTTTATGAGGATACTGAAATTGATGGCACGCATATTGAATCAGTTTTAGAAGGTATCCGGGATAAAAATGATGTGCCTGAAACTGAAGTGATAAATGTATTCCCAATTCGTTTTGTAGTTGACAAAGACAATGAAGTTTCAGATCCAAAAGAATTAATTGCAAGACATTCATTAAAAGTAGATGCAGGTGTCATCGCAATCCAAAAATCTATTTTAATCAATATGATTAAATGTGTTGAGGCATGTGGTGTTGACGTGTTAGATGTTTATTCTGATGCGTACAATTATGGTTCTATTCTCACACCAACGGAGAAAGAATTAGGCGCTTGTGTTATTGATATCGGTGAAGACTTAACGCAAGTTGCTTTCTATGAACGAGGAGAACTTGTAGATGCTGAATCTATAGAAATGGCCGGTCGAGACATTACGGATGATATTGCTCAAGGACTAAATACTACATATGACACAGCTGAAAAGGTAAAACATCAATATGGTCATGCATTTTATGACTCTGCTTCAGATCAAGATGTCTTTTCAGTAGATCAAGTTGATTCAGATGAACATGTTCAATATACTCAAAAAGATTTAAGTGACTTTATTGAACAAAGAGTCGAAGATATATTCTTCGAAGTCTTTGACGTTTTACAAGAGCTAGGACTTACAAAAGTAAACGGAGGATTTGTAGTTACTGGTGGATCTGCAAATTTACTAGGTGTAAAAGAATTACTACAAGATATGGTTAGTGAAAAAGTGAGAATTCATACACCGTCACAAATGGGTATCAGAAAACCAGAATTTTCTTCGGCTATTTCTACGATTTCTAGTAGTATCGCTTTTGACGAGTTATTAGATTATGTTACAATTAGTTATCAAGATAATGAAGAATTTGAAGAAGAAGTTATCGAAACTGATAAAGATACTGAAACAAAATCAAGCGGTTTTGATTGGTTTAAGCGTAAATCAAACAAAAAAGAAAATGACGAGGTAGCACCAGAAGCGCCTCGTGAAGAGTATTATGAAGACCGTGAAAATCATCTAGAAGATGAACAACAAACAGAAGGCAAAGCCAAAGAAGAAAGTAAGTTTAAAAAATTAATGAAATCTCTATTTGAATGATTATTGGCCATAAAGACTAGGAGGAAAATTAAATGTTAGAATTTGAACAAGGATTTAATCATTTAGCCACATTGAAAGTTATCGGTGTAGGTGGTGGCGGAAATAACGCCGTTAACCGTATGATTGACCATGGTATGAATAATGTAGAATTTATTGCCATCAACACTGATGGACAAGCTTTAAACTTATCAAAAGCTGAATCAAAAATTCAAATTGGTGAGAAATTAACACGTGGATTAGGTGCTGGTGCTAATCCTGAAATTGGGAAGAAAGCAGCAGAAGAATCAAGAGAACAAATTGAAGATGCTATCCAAGGTGCTGATATGGTATTCGTAACTGCTGGTATGGGTGGCGGTACTGGAACAGGTGCTGCACCGGTTGTTGCTAAAATAGCAAAAGAAATGGGTGCTTTAACTGTAGGTGTTGTTACGCGTCCATTCGGTTTCGAAGGTCGTAAGCGCCAAACACAAGCGGCTGCTGGTGTAGAATCTATGAAAGCAGCAGTGGATACATTAATTGTTATTCCAAATGATCGCTTATTAGATATCGTTGACAAATCTACGCCAATGATGGAAGCATTTAAAGAAGCGGATAATGTATTACGTCAAGGTGTACAAGGTATTTCAGATTTAATTGCAGTATCAGGTGAAGTGAACTTAGACTTTGCAGACGTTAAAACAATTATGTCTAATCAAGGTTCTGCGTTAATGGGTATCGGTGTGTCATCTGGTGAAAACAGAGCAGTCGAAGCCGCTAAAAAAGCAATTTCATCTCCATTATTAGAAACATCAATTGTAGGTGCTCAAGGTGTACTTATGAACATTACAGGTGGAGAATCACTGTCTTTATTTGAAGCTCAAGAAGCAGCTGATATTGTTCAAGATGCTGCAGATGAAGATGTGAATATGATTTTTGGTACAGTTATTAACCCAGAGCTTCAAGATGAAATTGTAGTTACTGTTATCGCAACTGGTTTTGAAGATAAACCTTCTTCACAAGGTCGTAAAGCTACAAGTACTGGTTTTGGTTCAAGTGTAAATAGTAGTTCTAATCATCAATCTGGTGCTAGTGCTAAAGAAGATTCATTCTCTGCACACACTTCTCATTCACAATCAAGTGAAAGTGTAAATGAAAGAAGCCACACTACTAAAGATGATGATATTCCTAGCTTTATTAGAAATAGAGAAGAAAGACGTTCTAGAAGAACTAGACGCTAATCGTCAATATAATCACTGTATTTTATAATAGCCTGAGACATTTTATAGTCTCAGGCATTTTTAACGTATTGGAGTATCTAAGTAATCTGAAAACTTAGTTATATATCAATATTTAACTAAATTTTTTGTTTTGAAAGATAAGACAACACTTTTAATAAATTTTTGCTGCTAATTCTCAAAATGACATTCATATATCGATAACACTGTTAATATAAATACTTTATATATATTTATTATCTCATGTGCATCATTTAGGTAACCATTGATAGTTAGTAATTGGTACAAGTTTAAATAAATTTAAGTATGATATATAATTGTTTCATAATTGGTTACTTAATATTTAGATTATTTTTAGAACATTTCGATTTGAAATTAAGTGTATAGTGGAATGTATATATATAAAGGGGTGGTGAAATATTTTGAAAGAGAGATTTATTAAGAAAACTCATTATTTAGACTATCAATTTGATGAGCCTACTGATATTAAGTTAGGTTTCACTACTCGAGAAAATGGGTTAAGTCCTTATCCTAATCATAGTTTTAATATGGCAAGATATATCAGTGACAGTGCACATCATATTACACATCATCAAAATATCTTAGCGAATCTTATTGGTTATACAAGAGATGAATGGGTTTTTCCTATACAAACACATGATAATCGTATCGTTGAAGTTACAAGTGAACATAAAGGAACAAATATTGATGAACTAACTGATGATTTACATGGCATAGATGGAATGTATACTTTTGATTCTCACATTCTTCTTACTATGTGTTATGCGGATTGTGTACCTGTATATTTTTATAGTGAACCACATGGCTATATAGGATTAGCACATGCAGGTTGGCGAGGAACATATGGTCAAATAGTAAAAGAAATGCTAAAAAAAGTGGATTTTGATTATGAAGACTTAAAGATTGTAATTGGTCCAGCAACTTCAAATTCTTATGAAATCAATGATGATATAAAAAATAAGTTTGAGGAATTAACCATTGATTCAACTTTATATATTGAGACCAGAGGTAAAAATCAACATGGTATTGATTTGAAAAAGGCTAACGCACTTCTTCTAGAAGAAGCTGGAGTTCCATCAAAAAACATATACGTTACGGAATATGCAACTTCAGAAAACTTAGATTTATTCTTTTCATATCGTGTTGAAAAAGGACAGACGGGACGTATGTTAGCATTTATTGGACGGAAGTAAAGTGAATGAAGTAGGTGAATAATTTATGGATGTTAAAGAAAATCTTGCTAAGATTGAAAAGGAAATTGATGCAAGCATTAAAAAAAGTGCGCATTCAGCACAACCTCACGTGATTGCAGTAACAAAATATGTTACAATAGAGCGAGCTAGAGAAGCGTATAAAGTAGGAATAAGACATTTCGGTGAAAATCGATTAGATGGATTCAAAGAGAAGAAAGAATCTCTACCAAGCGATGTTAAATTACATTTCATTGGTTCTTTACAATCAAGGAAAGTAAAAGATATTATAAATGAAGTCGATTATTTTCATGCTTTAGATCGTTTAAGTCTAGCTAAGGAGATTAATAAAAGAGCAAATCATGTTATAAAATGTTTCTTACAAGTAAATGTTTCTGGAGAAGAATCTAAACATGGCATAGCTCTTGAAGAAGTGAATCAATTTATAAATCAAATTAAAGAATATGAAAATATCCAAATTATTGGATTAATGACGATGGCACCATTGACTGATGATTTATCGTACATAAGAAATTTATTTAAAGAATTAAGACATAAAAGAAATGAAATTCAACAATTCAATTTAGCACATGCACCTTGTACAGAATTATCTATGGGAATGAGTAATGATTATCAAATGGCAGTTGAAGAAGGTGCAACCTTTGTCAGAATTGGGACTAAACTTGTAGGAGAATAGGAGTGAGCCCCCCTTGGCTTTAAAGGATTTATTTAATAATTTTTTTGTAGTTGAAGAAGAAGAGGAAGTTGAAGGACCTGAAGAACGTGAATCTTCTAGATCACGTGAACGTGTTCAAGAACGCGAAGATTACAATCGTAATGAGAATCAAGCGACACCACAAACTTTTAACAATAAGCAACAAGCGATTAAGTCTGTACCTCAAAAGAACACTTTGAGATCGAATACAACTTCTGAAGAAAGGAATTATCGTATGAATAATAATTCAAAAAATAATTCTAGAAACGTTGTAACAATGAACCAAGCATCACAATCATATGCTGCTCAGGAAAGTTCAAAAATGTGTCTGTTTGAACCACGTGTCTTTTCAGATACTCAAGATATTGCCGACGAATTAAAAAACAGACGTGCAACTTTAGTAAATTTACAACGCATTGATCAAGTATCAGCAAAGCGTATTATTGATTTTTTAAGTGGTACGGTATACGCAATTGGTGGAGATATTCAACGCGTGGGTACTGATATTTTCTTATGCACACCTGATAATGTTGAAGTAGCCGGTAGTATAACTGATCACATCGAGAATATGGAGCAACACTACGAATAAGGAGTTCAACTATGGATATTGGTTTGCTAAGTACAATTTTCCGATTTATTATATTTTTAGTTCAAATATATTATTTTGGAATGATTATATATTTCTTTACTTCTTGGGTTCCGAGTATAAGAGAGTCTAAGTTTGGAGAATTTTTAGGAAAGTTATATGAACCTTTCTTAGAACCTTTCCGTAAAATTATTCCTCCTATTGGCTTTATAGACATTTCTTCTATCGCGGCAATCTTCGTTCTAGTTTTATTCCAAAGTGGTTTAGTAAAAATATTTAATTTAATTCTTGCATATTTATCTTAAAATGTGACACGCACTAATTTTATAATATTTAACATAACGAGGCAAAGTAGCTAGACTTTGACCTCGTTTTATCATATGACTTATTGTTGACAGTGTTATAGTCGTAGTGTTTTAAAAATTTTTCAACATAAAAGGAGTAGATAACCATCGATATATATCAGCATTTTAGAAAGGAAGAACAAGATGCTATCGATCAATTCATCGATAAATGTAAGCAGGCTGATGCTAATTATGCTCCAGTTCTAACCCATTTCTTGGATCCGAGAGGTCAATATATACTTGAAGTCATTACGCGTAGTTATCAAGATTTACATGTTACATTTTTTGGTGGACCACATGCAGAAAGAAAACGTGCAATCATCGCACCATTATATTTTAAGCCACAGCCTGAGGACTTTGAATTAACTTTATTTGAACTTCAATATCCTAAGAAATTTGTAACAATACAACATCAACACGTTCTTGGAACACTCATGTCACTGGGAATACAAAGAGATCAACTCGGCGATATTATAGTTGGAGAAGATATACAGTTTGTTTTGACAAAACAATTAGAATCATATATTATATCTGAATTAACGCGTATTAAGGGAGCCTCAGTTAAACTTAATTCTATTCCTACTAAAGATATGATACAATCAGAAGAGAATTGGAAAGTTCATAGTACAACTGTGAGCGCTTTGAGATTAGATGTAGTTTTAAAAGAGATGATTCATAAGTCTCGAAATATTGCACAACAATTAATTATAAAAAAAAGAGTCAAAGTTAACCATACAATAATAGATTCTACAGATTTTCAATTAGAGCAGAATGATTTATTGTCAATCCAAGGTTATGGTAGAGCTCAAATTGTTGAAATAGGTGGAAAAACAAAAAAGAACAAGTTACACATTCATTATCAAACACTATTTAAATAGCTATCAATCAAGGAGGATTATCATGCCTTTTACACCAAGTGAGATTAAGAATAAAGAATTTACACGAGTAAAAAATGGTTTAGAACCTACAGAAGTTGCAAATTACTTAGAGCAACTAAGTAATGAAATCGAACGTTTAAAAGAAGATAAAAAGCAACTTGAAAAAGTCATTGAAGATAGAGATTCTAATATTAAATCATATAAAGATGTTCACCAATCAGTAAGCGATGCACTTATTCAAGCACAAAAAGTAGGAGAAGAGACAAAACAAGCAGCAACTAAAGAAGCTGAAGCCGTTTTATCAAAAGCACAAGTACAAGCTGACAGTATTGTGAATGATGCAATTGAAAAAGCGCGTCGTCTAGCTTTCCAAACTGAAGACATGAAACGACAATCTAAAGTTTTCCGCTCTCGTTTCCGTATGCTTGTTGAAGCACAACTTGACTTACTCAAAAGTGAAGATTGGGATTACTTACTCAATTATGATTTAGACGCCGAGCAAGTGACATTAGAAGATATTCATCATCTTCATGATAATGATTTGACACCTGAAGAACGTGCAATGAAACAAAAGCAAAATCAAGAAATATCGGCTAATCAGCCTTCTACATCAAGTTCAGAATCTGTGAGTCAATCAAATGCAAATAACGAATCATCACAATCAACATCAAATAATTAAAAACGAATCACAGGTTAACTATTTGATGTAAAAATACCGAAGAAATTTCATTGTTTATTAAAAATGCATTTTCTAAATAGTAATTTATTGATATGATATAAAGACAGACGCGTAAGAAACAGTGAACATAGTACAGCGAGTTAGGATTGGTGTGAGCCTAGCATATTGTTTGTTTCTTATATCACTGGCTTTTTCAATTTTATAAATATTCTTAAGAGAACTCTAAGTTGAGTTAAGTAGGGTGGTACCGCGGATTAACCGTCCCTTTTAATTGAACTTAGAGTTCTTTTTTATCATTACAAGGAGTGAATTTAATGAATTACAAAGATACCCTATTAATGCCGAAAACTGATTTTCCTATGAGAGGTGGCTTACCGAATAAAGAACCACAAATTCAAGAAATGTGGGATAATGATGAGCAATATCGCAAAGCGTTAGAAAAAAATAAAAATAATCCATCATTCATTTTGCATGACGGACCACCATATGCTAATGGTAATTTACATATGGGACATGCATTAAATAAAATCATAAAGGATTTTATTGTTCGTTATAAAACAATGCAAGGCTTTTATGCACCGTATGTGCCAGGTTGGGATACTCATGGTTTACCAATTGAACAGGCTTTAACTAAAAAAGGCGTTGATCGCAAAAAAATGTCAGTTGCAGAATTTAGAGAGAAATGTAAAGAATTTGCATTAAAGCAAATTGACATTCAAAAGAAAGATTTTAAGCGCCTTGGTGTACGAGGTGATTTTAATAATCCATACATTACATTAACACCTGAATACGAAGCCGCACAAATAAGATTATTTGGAGAAATGGCAGACAAAGGTTTGATTTATAAAGGGAAAAAACCTGTGTATTGGTCACCTTCAAGTGAATCATCACTTGCAGAAGCTGAGATAGAATATCATGACAAACGTTCTGCATCAATTTACGTTGCTTTTGACGTCAAAGACAGTAAAGGTAAAGTTGATTCTGATGCCCAATTTATTATTTGGACAACTACACCATGGACAATTCCATCAAATGTGGCAATTACAGTTCATCCAGAGCTAAACTACGGTCAGTATAATGTTAATGGACATAAATACATTGTTGCCCAAGCATTATCAGAAGCAGTAGCAGAAGCATTAGGTTGGGATAAAGATTCTATACAATTAGAGAAAGAATTCACAGGTAAAGAACTGGAATTTGTAGAGGCACAACATCCATTCCTAGATCGTGTATCATTAGTAATTAACGGTGAACATGTTACGACAGACGCTGGTACGGGATGTGTCCATACAGCTCCCGGTCACGGGGAAGATGACTATATTGTAGGTCAAAAATATGATTTACCAGTAATTAGTCCTTTAAATGATAAAGGTGTATTCACTGAAGAAGGTGGACCATTTGAAGGAATGTTCTACGACAAAGCAAACAAAGCTGTGACTGATCTTTTAAAAGAAAAAGACGCACTACTTAAACTTGACTTTATTACACATAGTTATCCTCATGATTGGCGTACGAAAAAACCTGTTATCTTTAGAGCTACACCACAATGGTTTGCATCCATTAATAAAGTAAGACAGGATATTCTTGATG
>OCAL01000590.1_pt1 | contig 12359 bp, 13 predicted proteins | sample 1477141 | NCBI WGS metagenome assembly OCAL01 (sample SAMEA2580295, study PRJEB22360) | human gut metagenome | biome: human gut; feature: human-associated habitat; material: faeces | place: Denmark | collected 2008/2010
ATTCTGCAACTTAGATAAATCTCTTCGTATAGTTGATGCACTACATCCTGTTCTATCAACTAAATCTTGAAGTGTTAAAAAGTCCTTTTGAGTTAATTCTTGTAAAATTAAATTCTGTCGTTTTTCTGATATCACTGCTATACCTCCCCTAATTCACTTATATTGTAATGGCTACGCTTACATATTTCAATCAAAATCTTCCATTTTCAATCAAAAACAATCATTTTATGACAAAAATACCTTTCAGATTAGGTGTTTGAAATGGATTGTATCATCACACTTTAAGACGTACATTTTAATTTTCAGAAATCATTTTCTAAGTATTAAATAATGTTGAAACATTAAATGTCTATATACGTTTAATTCTGTGTAATAGATTCTACCTGAGCCTTTGTCATGTCAATTAAATCATTCACATGAATGATAATTTGCATTCCTCTTTGACCTCCGCTAATATAAACTTTTTCTAAATTTTTAGCGGAAGCATCAATCGTCGTTTTAAAGGAATGTTTCATACCGATAGGTGAACATCCTCCTCTAACATACCCTGTTACTTGTTTTAATTGATCGAGAGGCATTAAATTCAATTTCTTTTCATTAACAACATGAGCCGCCTTCTTCATATCTAAGGTTTCATTAACTGGAATGACAAAAACATAGTGTTCATGATTGGAATTCTCTAGTACAAGTGTTTTAAAGACTTCTTCTATTTTAGCACCTACGAGTTGTGCAATCTCTTCTCCATGTTGATGCTTGTCAGTAACTTCGTAAGTATTCATTTGATAATTAATTTTAGCTCTATCTAAAATCCGCATTGCATTTGTTTTTTTAGTTTTAGACATATTCTCACCCTTTATAACAATCATTCACATCTCATTTTAACATGAAAACTTTATTTCATTTACACTAACACTATTAAAAAACACCCTTTCTTATATAGAAGAAAGCGTGTTAATTAATGATTATTGATGTTTGATGCATGTACAGTCCCACTTTTATTGACTTTAACCTTAGTTTGATGAAGTTTATTTTCACTAGAAAATACATATACTGAATGAAGCGACTCGTTGAAAGTACGCTCTATATTATATTTTTTGCTTAAATGATTCTCAGCGTAATTCAAAGCAATTACTTTACATTCCTGTGGGTTGAAATCATAAGATGCTTGCGTTCTTACACTTTGTTGATTTGTTTTATTAACATTCTTTTGGTGATCAGAGTTTTTTTCTGAAGCTTCAGCAACATGATTCATATTTAAGTTAGGGAATATATCGTTATGAGATACTGTTTTCACTTTAGTAAAAGTACAAATTGTTTTATGGACTTTCGCTAATGCATTTTGGTTTGTAGCTAAAAATAATAAAAGTACTAAACAAATTGATAAAATAACTGCAACAGAACTTAAAAATAAGTTTTTCAATTTCATCTCCTTACCCACATTTCTCTTAAGATTTATTCTATCTTAACACAACAACTTTTAATAAAAGATATGTAGATTACAATTTAAATAGATTGTAATATTTGTAACACTAACATTAATATAGTTGTTATTTTTGTTACATAAACCACTAATAACTCATAATCTTTTAAAACTTATATTTGAGATAACATCAACTTTACATTACAAGTTATAAAACAAAAGAAGTGGGACACAGAATTCGTCTTGAACACTGTGTCCCACCTCGTCCCCAAAACTTGCTCTGTCCGTAGAATTTCTCGGCGAAATTCTCTTTGTTGGGGCCCCGTATTAATTTGCTTCTTTACGGCGTGACTTAAGTCCTTTTTCAATAAAAATAATGATAATTCCACTTAATGAAACCGCAATAGCCATATATAAAGGAAACTCTAAATTAACATCGAATAATGCACCAGCTACAAGAGGACCTATAAAGTTACCCATACTGGTAAAAGTTGAATTCAATCCACCTGCAAAACCTTGCCGTTTGCCTGCTATATTCGAGAAGTAATTGGTTAAAGCTGGTCTAATCATATCAAAACCTATAAAAACAACAAAGCTAATAATCATAATCGTCCAATAACCGTTTGCAAGCACTAACATAACGAGAACAATGGCTGAATATAGTAATGACCATGCAATAAAATTAAGTTCACTCATATATTTCATAAATTTATCAAAGAAGAATACTTGGAATAATGCGCCAAACACGCCTCCACCGATAATAGCTATCGAAATATCTTTAGGAGTATAATTTACTTTGTCAGCTGTATATAAAGAAAATAATGTTTCAAAAGCAGATAAACCAAATGCTAATACAAGTGTTAATATGACTGGAGTAATAAATACTTTCCAATTAATTTTAGTGAATAATTCAGGTTGATATTGGTGGAATCCATCTGTAGTTGCTTTTTGAGGATTATGAATTAATAAAACTGACATAATGAATGCAACAACACCTAATGTTCCAGCAACATAGAAAGGTAATCTATGTGAAATTTCAGCTAAAAAGCCTCCAAATCCAGGTCCTAATATAAAACCTGAATTAATAATTGCCGACATGTAACCAAAGTTTTTAGCTTTATCAGCTCCTGGAGAAATATCTGCAATCATACCTGTTACACCAGGCATGACCATGCCTGCACTAAAGCCACCTAAAACACGTGAAATGATTAAAATGGTAAAACTTTGACCGGCTGCGAACATAAATTCAGAGACAGCAAAGAATACTAAACCGATACATATAATTAATTTTTTACCCAATTTATCAGCTAGTGTCCCACCAAATGGTGAAATAATCATTTGTGATAATGCAAAAGCAGCAACTAGCATTCCTAAGTCACTACCTTTTAATCCTAAATCCTTCAAATATACAGGAAGTACAGGAATAACTAATCCAATCCCTAAAAATATAAGAAATATATTAAAATAAAGAATGAATAATTGTTTTTTCATAGGAACCCCCCTTTTTTTCTAATATAGTAAGCATACCAATAATTTTGAAATTTATCGCAAATTTATTTTTAATGTCCCACATAAGAACTTTACTTTACTAAAAGTTTCTACATTGTATAACAATTTAACGTGACATGACAATCATTTTGAAAAACTTTAATTTTTAAATTTCACTAAACTCTAATTTTTTAGTTAAAAATTTAACATATAATTAAACGAACCTGTATCTTCATAAACTTTCGACAAAACCTTTATCCAATTGACTAAAGTCTAATGAACATACGGTATAATTTTTCTTCGCTTTCACATCTGTATAAACAGAAAACACCTCAAATTGTTTGAAATGCCTCACTGTAAAAGTTATCATTAACTCTCGATTATCAAACTCTATAGAAAGTAGTGCGTGGTTATGCAATCTCGTTACTTTGCAAGAATATACTTTATTATCTTATTTGTTATATCTATGACTGAATCACATATTTTTAACTTTATGACGTTAAATTTATTTTTAGCATACGTGCCATTTGAACTTTGTCTACTTTTAAAATTGTTCAAACCAGTCAAAGCTTTTGAATGGCCCTTATTTATTGTTTTCGGACTCATATTTCTATTATTAGTTCCAAACACATTTTATATGATTACCGATCTCATACACTTAAACCAATTTCAATTTAACTTTTTAGCTGGATTAAACATCACAGAATGGATTTATTTCACCTATTTAATACTTGGCGTACTCTTAGCAATATACCTCACAATTCTTATATTTTTAGAAATTGCACATTTTACGTCTTATGTATGGTTAAATCGACTATTGATAGTTATATTAATGTTCTTAAATGGATTAGGTATTTACATCGGTCGATTCTTAAGATTACATACTGTCTATTTATTAAATGCACCTTTAAAAATTGTGAAAGAGGTTTTTTTAATCATAGATGTTAAAGCGTTACTATTTGTCGTTTTAATGGTGCTCATACAAGCAACAGTCATATTGTTTATTAAAGGGGTGAGATTATACCAATGATAATTGAAGTAATTTTAATGGTATGTCTCATCATTATTCAACTTATGATAGGTCATTTATGGCATCAAATAGGATGGAGTTATACTAAAGCTATTTTATTAATGTGTTTACCGTTAGGGATAGGATTATATTTGATGCAATTATTTTATTATGAGCCCCGTTATACAAATTGGGAAGTACCTTTGAAAACTAAATTAAATCTTAAATATATGTATATTTTAACTTTGTTAGAATATATTTTAATCTATGTTTGCTTTTTTATGTAACTAGATAAAGATCTGAACACCTATATACTGTTGTTCAGATCTTTTTTATTTAATCTAATGCTTTGAATTCTGACATTACACGTTGTCTACTTTCTTTGTGATCAATCATTTGTTTAGGATAGTCTTTACCTATTTCAACACCTTGCCCCTTTATTTGTTGCTCGAATTTATGAGTATCGTGTAAATACTTAGCATCTACCTGATTTAATCTTGGAATGTAAGTTTTTATATATCGTGCATTATTATCAAAACGCTCGCTTTGTCTTATAGGATTAAACATTCTAAAGTATGGTACAGCATCTGTTCCAGTAGAAGCTGACCACTGCCATCCGTGAACATTTGAAGCTGCATCATAATCTATTAATTTTTGTTTGAAAAATGACTCACCCCAAATCCAGTCAATAAACAAATCTTTAGTTAAAAATTGAGAAACTACCATTCTCATGCGATTATGCATAAATCCAGTTGTTTTAAGTTCCTCCATTGCTGCATCAATAATTGGAAAACCAGTATTCCCATCTTTCCACAGTTTAAAATTCTCTTCATTATAAGACCATTTCAATTGTTGGTATTTTTCTTTAAAAGCAACATGAGCTGTTTCGGGATAATTGGTCATTAATACATAATAAAACTCTCTAAAAATCAATTCACGTATAAAAGTTTCGTAATTTTGTTCATTTTTATCATAATTTTGAAGTAAATCGTTGAAAACTTGTATAATATCTATCATTCCATAAGCTAAGTAAATACTTAGTTGGCTTGTTAATACTTCAGGCAAGTATTCCCTGTTTTCTTTATAATTTTCGATATCTTGAGATAAAAATTCAGACCAACGATTTTGAACATCACGTTCACTTATACCATATGAATGATAATCTTCTTTAATTTTATGTTGAGATTTCACTACAACCTTTGAAATATCTTCTAAATGATAGTCATATTCATCTCTAATCATTAAGTAAGGACGCCATTTTCTATAAAAACTGGTAAATACTTTATATGGTTCCCCTTGTTTATTATGTGTTTTGCGGGGGTTAAAATAATGATTTGCTCTTAATGATATTACTTGAATATTAGCTTGTTTAAATCGTTTCCTTTGATGTAAAATGTCATATTCTTCGTGATGATAACTCATAATATCACCTGCAACAACAACTTTGTCTATAGCTTGTTTTTTACAAAAGTCTATTAATTTATCATAAGACATCAAAAAGGGTTCTATATCATATCGTTGTAGTTCATACATAAACTTCTGTATGGACCCATAATAGTATTGTGCTTTCTTTTTTGCTTCTTCTTCAAACTCTTCAGTTGGAATAATAAAATAACAATGATTTATAGATTCTTTATTACTATATATATAATCAAATAATGGATTATTATTTAGCCTAAAAACTCTATTTAATATGACACCTATAGCCATTAGATTTTACCACCTAACATCAATTTTTTGTTATTCTCTAATACTAAATTCTATTTACATTCATATATTTTTTATACGATACATTTCAACTATTAAGATTAACTTGCCACGAGTTTATAAAAAATGTCTCGTAAAGTTAAAATATTAAACTTTACGAGACATTTATAATTATCATTTTAATACCTAAATCTTTTACTTACACTAAACCAAGCCATTTCCAATACGTCAAACTAAATACGATAACTAAAATATAACCTACTATCGTTAAAGGTATACCTGTCTTTAAAAAATCCTTTACGGTAAAAGTCCCAGTACCATATGCAAGCATATTTTGTGGTGCACTGACAGGTAGTAGGAAACCAAAACTAATCACAAATTGTTGTATTAATACAAAACCAATAGCATGATCACCTAAATTTAGCGTTGAAGTCAAAGAAATAAACACAGGTATTAACGCAGAGGCTAAGCTCGTTGCACTTGCAAAACCTAAATGTATTAATATATTAAATAAGGTAATTAACGCAATAGTTGCTATGATCGGTAAATGTTTAAGACCCATCAAACCAAATGTTTGATCACTTAACCATTGAGCGGCTCCTGTTTTAAGTAATACATTACCAAGTGAGATTCCTACACCAAATACTATAATCGTCCCCCAAGGAATCTTCTTTTCAACACCTTTCCAAGTAATAACACCAATCTTTGGCATTAGTATAATACCTAGAGCAACTAGTGTAATCGAAGCTGAATCAATCGGATGCAATACTTTCTCAGTCGACCAGAAGAATAATAAAAGCACTGAAATCACAATTAGTCGCCATTCTCTATGACTGACTGGTCCTAATTTATTAAGTTCCTTTTTAATTAACTCTTTTCCACCTTCAATTGCATCATGTTCAGGTGGCATAAACTTAATCATTATAAAATAAAGAGCTATAGACATAATGATTGACCACGGCGCAGCATATAAAAACCACTCTCCCCATGATACATCATGTCCTAAATTTTGGTTAATAAAATTGATGGCTACAATATTTTGTGCTGCAGCCGTTTTAATACCTATATTCCATATCGAAACTGCTTGTACAGCAGTAATAATTAATAATGAAGCAAGTCTACTATCCTTACTCACATTAAATGCAGCAATCATTCCCAGTAATATTGGGACAACTGCACCAGCACGTGCTGTAGCTGATGGTACAAAGAATGCTAGAACAATAGATACTAAAATAGCACCAATGACTATATTTCTAGTTTTATTTCCAACAATTGATAGCACAAGTAATGCAAGTCGTTTATGTAAATTGGTTTCCTGCATAGCTACTGCTAAAAATAATGCTGCAGCTACAAGTGCTACGGCTGAGGTTGAAAAACCACTAAAAGCGTGACTAAGCGCGTTATTCGTTCCTAAAATATCGCTACCTTTTAGTATTATGTCGCCACTTTTAGGGTTTCCAAGTTTTTCGGATAAATCTTGAACTGGACTTAAACCTAGTAAAAGTATCATTAATCCTAAAATTAATGTTGCAGAAACTGGATAAGTAACTGCTTCTGTAACCCACATAACTACAGCGAAAGCTAAAATAGCTAGTGCTGCTTTAGCCATTACAGGTAATCCTGCTGGTGTGGGTAATAACAAGATTGTAATTAAAATAATAAAACTAATGATAATCCACACAGGTTTATAACTTTTTTTAGACTTTTTATCATGATATTTTTCAGTATGAGCTTGATATTGGTCCCCTTTAGCCATTTTAATCGTCTCCTTATTCTATGAATATATGTTCATTATATCAAGAAAGCGCTTTTATAAATCAACGAAAAAATACCCTTTACACAATTTTCACAAAAATCTAACAATTTAAGATGTAGAACTTCATAATTATTTATTTGAATTTTAGTGAGTTTTTGACTTCACTCACAGCTTGCGCAGAGTGTTGTAGTTGTTGATACTCATCATTATTCATATCTACCTCTATAATCTTTTCTATTCCTTGATATCCTATTATAGTAGGAACTCCGAAACAAATATCTGAACAACCGTATTCTCCCTCTAGATAAGCAATACTTGGTAATAACCGTTTCCGATCATTAAAAATTGCATCTATAGTTTCATATATAGCAGTTGCTGGTGCATAATATGCTGAGCCTTGACCTAGTAATGCAACAATTTCTGCACCACCCTTACGTGTACGTTCAACAATTTGATCAATCTTTTCTTCAGAAATAAGATGCTTAACTGGAATCCCATTAATGTGTGTGTTATTAATCAAAGGTAACATCGTATCACCATGTCCACCTAAAACAAACCCATTTACATCTTTGACAGACACGTTAAGTTCTTGAGCAATAAAAGTTCGATATCTTGCAGCGTCTAAAATTCCAGATTGACCAATAATACGTTCTTTAGGAAAACCTGATGCTTTAAATGCAGTATATGTCATAACATCAACCGGATTAGTCAATACAATAATTATTGAATGAGGTGCATACGTTGCAATTTGTAATGCAGTTTCTCGTACTATTTGTTCATTAGTTTGAACTAATTCTTCTCTTGTCATTCCTGATTTCCTAGGTATACCTGCAGTCATCACCACTATGTCTGAATCTTTAATATCTTCTATATTTACTGAACCATGTACAGATGTGTCAAACCCCCAAATGGGTCCGCTTTCTAAAATATCTAACGCCTTTCCTTTAGCCATACCCTCTGATTGCTGGCGTTCAATCAACACAATATCTCCTAATTCCTTTTGTGCAAGAATGAATGCTAGAGTCCCACCTGTATGTCCCGCGCCAATAATTGATATCTTTCTTCTATTGACCATAAGCAATGCCCCCTTGTTTAATTTTTTCTTTAAAAATCAAAAAGCTTTGCCACTTCATGTTAATTATAACATTGAAATGACAAAGCTTTTGAATACTTAAGTGAAATAAATATTTATATAATAACTGACTATCCAAAAATATCGTGATTTAATCCAAAAACATAAAGTAGTACAAAAAATGCTATACCACTTAATATTGTTAGTATTAAGGTTAATATAAGTGTACGTTTAAAATGTCTTATGAAGGCTATAAAAAGCATTCCTAAATTGTAAGCAAAGAATAGACCAAATAAGACCATTGTAATTTTTACATCAGTATAAAAAATATTAAATAATAAAACAATAAAGGCAAAACCTAAATATGGAAAAGTGATTAGGTTTCTTTCAAATTTAATTTGTTTGTTACGGTTATCTTCATTCATTTTTATCATACTCTCCTTGATTTATGAGAATTGCAAAACATCGAGTTTATTTTTTAGTCTGTTAACATCAAGTTGTTCACCAATCAATACTATTGTTAACGGATAATCCCCATTAATAACTTCATAATCCGGCATACCAAATGAATATTGAAACTCATATGTCACATTGGGTTCATCTTTAAATTGTACATATCCCTTTAATCTTAAAACATTATCAGGCATACGCAAAATAAATTGGTAAAATAATTGTCGGTCAATAGCTGTTGTAAATGTGTATTGCATACTATTTATACCATGGTGATGAGAATGTGTGTGTGTCATTACTAATTGATCACGAAATTGTGACAACTCCTCGATATTAACTTGTCCATAAGTAGTATATATTTTTGAACTATATTTGTTTACTTCGTTAAGTTGGTTCTTTAAAGCATCTCTGTCTTCAACAGATATTAAATCTAATTTATTAACGACGAGCACATCGCTTACCTCGAGTTGTTCTTCCATGAGACGCTTTGTGGAGTCAGTATACTGTTGTCTTTGTAAAAAGCGAAGTGCATCAACAATACTAACAACGTGGGGACGTTCAACAAACTGAACTATGCGAGGATCTTGACACGCCATAATCAATTCAATAGGATGCGCGATACCAGTTGCTTCTATTATAATATGGTCCGTTTCATGGTTGTGACTGGGCATCTCAATTTGTTGAACTAAATCTGATTTCATATCACAACAAACACAACCGTTCAACAATGGATACACTTTGACTAATTCACTCAAATGGTTACCATCTACATCAAATGATCCAAATTCGTTCATAATTACTGTTATTTTCTCATCAATTTTTAATAATTCATTAATATAATGTGTCAGGAACGTAGTTTTACCACTGCCTAAGAAACCGCTAACGATTGTGATTTTCAACTTTTCATTTTTATTATTTTTCATTTTAATATATCCTTTACTATTACAAATATTTTAATATATGATAACATAAATATTTAATTATCTTTTTACTTGATTTAATGTAAGATATCTTCTAAACTTTAAACATACTTTAATTTTAGCATGACATTGAATCATAGTGTTGTATATAAAACAAGCAACATAGATGGATTCCAATCCGAAAAAAAAGAGAATACGGATAGAATGTCTGGAGGAGAACTTTAATGTCTGATCAACATAATTTAAAAGAGCAGCTATGCTTTAGTTTGTACAATGCTCAAAGACAAGTTAATCGCTACTATTCTAACAAAGTCTTTAAAAAGTACAATCTAACATACCCACAATTTCTTGTTTTAACAATATTATGGGATGAATCACCTGTTAACGTCAAAAAGGTCGTTACAGAATTAGCACTTGATACTGGAACTGTATCGCCATTACTCAAGAGAATGGAACAAGTTGATTTAATCAAGTAGATCAACGTGAAGTATTTATTCACTTAACAGACAAAAGTGAAATGATTAGGCCCGAATTAAGCAACGCATCTGAGAAAGTTGCAACCGCTTCTTCTTTATCTAAAGAAGAGGTCAAAGAACTTAATCGCTTATTAGGTAAAGTCATCGATGCATTTATCGAAACAAAAGAAAAGTAATGTGTTGCTGTCATGAAACTAAAGTTAAAGGTTAAGTTTTAAATACACTGTACACTCAAACATATTATATAACAAAGGTGGGAACAGAATTTGAATTAAATTCATGTCCTTCCTTGTGGTAACGAGAACTATGACTGAGAAGACTGAATACAAGTTCTTTTTCATCTTAGTCATCGACTACCAATATATAACAAAATCCTGAGACAAAATTTAGTGTCTCAGGATTTTGTTATATATTATTTAATTAAAAAATTTCATTTCGTTTCCATTCATTTCTATTACTTTTTTTAAATAACCGTCATGCTGCATTAATTCTTGATATGAACCATTTTCTATTATTTCTCCGTCATTCATGACTATAATTTTATTAAATCTTGGAAGTATTTCTAAATCATGTGTAGCTATGATGAGTGTTTGGGATAAGGATTCAATCAAATTTATAATTTTTTCGGTATTATTAATATCTAGTGCTGTAGTAGGTTCATCTAATATCCAAAAACCGGCCGAAGGTCTTAATAGCAATCTCGCTAAACTTAGACGTTGAGCTTCCCCACCTGATAAATTATGACCGTCTAACGTAACTATACTATCTAAATTTAAATATTCTAATCCAACATCTTCGAGAACCTTTTTGAGGTTATCATCTGATTGCTCAGAAAATAAATTATCACGAATTGAACCATCAAAAATATATTGAGATTGAAGCATTGCATTAAATGTTTGATATTTATCATTGTCATTGATACTGTTCATATCCTTACCATTTAATCTCACTTCTCCCTCTTCTATTTGATATAGCCCAAGTAATACATGAAGCAAAGTACTTTTACCTGATCCTGAAGGACCAATGATTGCCACCTTATCACCATATTCAATGGTTAGATTAATCTGTTTTAAAGTAGAATGATGTTGATGTTCATATTTAAATGTGACATTTTTAATTTCTAATAAAAGATTTTGCGAACGCTTTAAGTTTGTATGTTCTGAAGGAATTTTATACTTAGGTACAATAACCTCTTGTATCTCTTCAAGTGCCAGGTCTGTATCTGCTTTATAATATGCCACATTGCTCATAGGTACTGCTTGTTCAAATAAAGTTAATATCATCAATATAATACTTGTAATATAAATAGCATTGAGCTGACCATCATGAATCTGTTGCGCACCTAACACTAAACACATAAATATTGAGAACATCGCTATTAAGTTTAACAAGTAGTCATAAATAGAAAGAAATCGGCGTTCCTTAAGTTGCATATCATCAAATTGTCGTAAAGACTGGGAAACTGTATTTTTGAAGTCATCGCTGCGATTGAAACGTTTTAATTCTTCATGACCTTCTTTATAATCATAATATCTTTTAAGAAATGTTTTTTGCGTTTGGGTCACTTGTTGCTTTAATTTACGTGCTTTCTTAGCACTTAACCAAGGAACAATCCATAAAGTTAATAACATACTTAAAGTAATCACTAATGCATGTAGTGGAGATAAAAACAACATAGTTATTACTGAAACAATTGCAGTTAATCCGATTACAATCGGTGGGTAATATACTCTCAGATATATGTTTTGTAAAGCTTCTACACGGCTTATCATTTTTGTAATAAGATCACTTGAATTAAATCTTCTATAGATATCTGGAACGACTGGATATAGCATTTTTAAAAATTGAACTCGTACATTACGTAACATTGTAAATGTCGTCTTGTGTGAAAGTAATCTTTCTATATAGCGTGTAATTGCTCTTAAAAAACCAAACAATTTAACAGATACAACTAAAATCATTAATGCATAAAGTGGCGCACCTAGCGCACTTTGAGTAATCATATAACCACTTAAAAAGAACATTGCTAATGTTACAATTCCGCTTAAAACACCTACCATG
>OCAL01000596.1_pt1 | contig 12262 bp, 10 predicted proteins | sample 1477141 | NCBI WGS metagenome assembly OCAL01 (sample SAMEA2580295, study PRJEB22360) | human gut metagenome | biome: human gut; feature: human-associated habitat; material: faeces | place: Denmark | collected 2008/2010
ACAAAATACATACAACAATAACAAAGAATAATCCAAGCAAGACTGTCAAGAATGATGAATTAATGAATCCGCCACCTTTTTCGCGTTTTTCATCTGAAGGAGTGACATCCTCTTCTTCTTCATAATCCTCAAACTCATCTTCATCATCTAGAAAATCAGCGTCAACTACTTCTTCCAACTCTTCGTCAGAAACCTTATCTTCCCATGGTTTTTTACTCATGATATTCTCCTTGTAAAAACAATAAATCTATTTTAAAATAATACTATGAAAGTATCATTAATTCCAGAAAAATGTATCGCTTGTGGTTTGTGCCAAACCTACTCTCCCGTCTTTGATTATGATGACGAAGGTATTGTTAGGTTCAGAGACAGCGACCAACTCAATCAAATTATTAAAAATAGTCCTGAGACTTTGACCGCTGTCAAATCTTGTCCTACGAAAGCCCTTATTTGCTGCGAAGTTTAAGCTTGAGGGCTTTTTTTGATTCCTCATAAAAGGCAAAATAATCAAAGTTAGTCATATGATCCAATAGCTCTACCTCACCTTTGAAATCGGGATGCAATGCTAGAGCATCTAAGAAATATTTTTTAGGCCACTTCCTCATATAAAATTGACGTTTCTTGCCATTTTTAAAGATGAGACATAGACCAGTTTTGATAACTTCTACCTTTTCGATGTCACTAATCTTTACCTTGCGTGGTTTAAAAATGTTAAATGAAACAATTCGTAGAATTCCATGGTCTTCAATAATAAAGTATCTATGGAACCCTAAACCAAACAAGGCAACGAAAATAGTGAAGAGCATCAAAATATGTGAGGGCACCGAGTACAACTCGAACAGAAGGGCCGCCGCAATAAAGATTGGCGTGATGGCTAAAGACCAGTAAATAATCAGCCAAGATAATTCGGGTTGCCAATGGTAACGATACTTGCCGAAAATTTTAATCATCTCAGCACCTCCATTACTTCTAATTTTACCATAAAATCAGTATTTAGCAAGCTCAATTAAGGTTTACTGACAATTCCAAGAATAACATCTACGGCTTTTTCCATTGTCTGCAAGGAAACAAACTCATAACGACCATGCATATTTTCGCCACCAGCAAATAAGTTTGGAGTTGGAATGCCCATGAATGAAATTTTAGACCCGTCAGTTCCGCCACGAATAGGTTCAATAACTGGCGTAATATCCAATTCCTCCATAACACCCTTAGCCAACTCAACAGGCGTCATATCTTTTTCAATAACCTGACGCATGTTATAGTATTGATCTTTAAGTACTAAATCAACGCGTGTCAGACCATAAGCTTGATTCATTTGATCAGCAATCTCTTGGAAGGTTGCTTTACGATTTTCAAAGGATTCAGTTTCGAAGTCACGAATAATATAAGAAGATTTAGCTTCTTCAACAGTACCAGTCATAGTTTGAAGATGGTTGAAACCTTGATAGCCATCTGTCAACTCAGGGCGTTCTTCTGCTGGCAACTGATTATGAAAATCAATTGCTAACTGTAAGGCATTAACCATTTGATCTTTTGCTGTTCCAGGGTGAACATTACGTCCGTGGAAAGTAAGTTCTGCTCCTGCAGCCGAGAAGGTTTCATACTGCAATTCACCCAAAGGTCCACCATCAACAGTATAGGCAAAATCAACATCAAAATCTTCAACGTCAAACTTGTCAGCACCAATTCCAATCTCTTCATCTGGACCAAAACCAACTCGAATCTCACAATGTTTGATTTCAGGGTGAGCCTTCAAATAAGCCAAAGCTGTCATAATCTCAGCAATACCAGACTTATCATCAGCCCCAAGAAGTGTGGTACCATCAGTTGTAATAAGTGTTTGACCAAGATAATTATTGAGATTAGGGAAATCGGTTGGGTCTAGGCTATAACCTGAACTTCCAAGAGGAATGACCCCTCCATCATAAGAGTCAATAACTTGTGGTGAAACTCCTTCTGCATTAAAATCAGCAGTATCCATATGAGAGATGAAACCAATCTTACGTGTTAATTGGTCATCATTCGCTGGAAGAGTTGCCACTAGGTAACCATTACTTTCCAAATAATGGATATTGGACAAACCCAGTTCTTCTAATTCTGGTTTTAGAACTTTCAAGGCAAAATCTACTTGACTTTGTGTTGTTGGCGTTCTTGTTGCATTTTCATCACTACGTGTATTGATCTTAACATAGCGTAAAAAACGCTCTAAGAGTAAATCGTAGGCCATAAGCACTCCTTTTGTTGTATTTATCTCAATTATAGCACAAAAACCCATCAAAATGATGGGTTAACCTTATAACTTAAACTTTAGATACTTTTTCGTAGTAAGACTTAACTCCAGCCACAATTGCATTAGCTAAAGTTTCCTGATAAGCAGAGGTATTCAAACGGGCTGCTTCTTGTGGATTTGACAAGAAACCTAGTTCAAGGAGAACCGCCGGCGCTGTCGTTTCACGTAAGACCGCAAAGGTTTGACGTTTCACGCCTTGATTCTGGGCTCCAGTCGCATTAATCAAGCTAGACTGGATAGCATTGGCCAAGGTGTCACTCATGCTCAATCGAGTTGGATTAGCATGGTAGGTTGCATTAATACGTGATGGGTATTCTGCGTAAGGTTGGTAATAATAAGTCTCAATACCCTGTGCTGCTGAACTTCCTGAAGCATTGATGTGGATACTTACGATGATATCAGATTCAGAAGCATTGGCTGCACGTGAACGGTCCGTCAAGTCGACATAGGTATCACTTGTGCGTGTGGTCACAACTTGATACCCTTCTGCTTCTAGTTTAGCTTTCACGCGGCTTTGGATAGCCAAAGTCAAGCTCTTTTCAGAGATACCAAAGTAAGAAGCACCTGGATCATAGCCACCATGCCCAGCATCGAGATAGACAACCTTATTTAAAACATCGTAGTTTCCTCTTGATGCCGAACCGATTTTCTTAGGGGCTACCACATCAGCTGAAGTTGCCCCAAAGCCAATATTCTTACCTGAAGCATCAACAATATAGCCATGAACGATGTACTTGCCTGAGTTCCACTTGTGCTGGCTTGCTGAAATAGTCACCTTGTAGGAACCATCTTCCTGTTTTGTGGCATTATGCCAAACAAGATCATCCTGACCATTTTGCTCAGACCAGACTGGGATAAGGACACCTAAAATACCACTTGGATTCGTCAGATTGGTGATAAGAACATCAAAGGTTCCACGATTTTTATCATTGTTTGTGATTGTCAAAGTTCCTTGAGTCTTAGTGATATCAAGTGTCACTTGTTTGCCACCTAGGCCAATGTATTTACCATCATTGTCAACCAAATAGACATGGGAATTATACAGACCGCTATCACCTTTATGGTTGCTTGAACGAACGGTCACCTTATTAGCTTGCTTAGCTGCCTTGTACCAGATGATATCATCTTGACCGTTCTTTTCAGACCAGGTTGGAACTAAGACTTCTTTGAAGCCTCGTGGCGCAACCAAGTTTGAAATGACAAGATCATAGCTACTAGTAGCATTGTTGAGACCAGTGATAGCAAGGTCGGCTTTAGGATTTTGACTCTCTACTCCTTCATTTTCTAGGACGGAGTTGGTCGTATTGCTCACTGCATCCCATTCATAAAGTTTATAGGCTTCAATCAAAGAGATAAGTTTTCCAGCGTAACTTGGATCTGTCGCATATCCTGCATTCTTCAGTTCCTGAGCCGCAATGCGATAATCTGTTTCATTCACAACTTTTCGGTAATTGTTTTTTCGCCACTCGGTACTCGTGAAAAATTTTGCATGGTCTACTACGCTATCATTCCATGAGGTATATTTTCGAAAAGCTGCATTGATCTTGATATAGTCACCATTAACATATTCCTGGGTAGGCACAGTCACGATTTCTCCATTCCAGTCTTCTGAATCTTTAATGCCAAAAAGATTATTGTTGGGAGCCTTAGCAAGTTCAGAGCTTCCCCAACCACTTTCTAGGATAGCTTGCGCTGCCGTAATAGAGGGAAGGACTCCTTCCTTGGCTCCATCCATAGCTCCTTGCTTAATGGCACTAAGAAAATGACTTTGATTTTGATTAATTTCGCTAAGATCATCTGCCTCTTGATAAGAGCTTGTGGTCACAGAACTATTGGTTAAGACAGCTATTTTTGAAGAATCTGCCAGACTTGATTGCTTCTCCTCTAATACCTTTTCACTTTGTAGATTCATTTGACTCGTTGAATTATCGTGTACTCCTACTTCAGAATAACTCGCCTCGTGATTCTCTGTACTTTCTTTCAAAGTTGAAGATGTGTCAGTTGGTGATAACATTTCATCTGCTTTCGCCGAGTGACCAGACATGCCTAAAAATAAGATTGCTAGCATAACACCGCACAGTCCATAAGCTTTGCTTTTCTTAAATCCAAAATGAAATCCTAATTGCATCTTAATTTCCTTTTCTACTTACAATTTCTGCTAATTCATTTTAAGACGATGAAACTATCAGCATCATAAAGTCTTAAAATAAACCTTCACCAATTTATTCGCAAAAAAAGCTAGAAACTTGTCAAAAGTTCCTAGCTTTTTTAGTAGTATTGAAATATTAATCGACATCAACGAAACCAAAACGTGATAGAGGATACAATCTGAAAGAGATAACACCCTTAATTTGGTCCTTTTCAATAAGACCAAACTTACGACTATCATCTGTATTACGACGGTTATCGTTCAGTACAAGATATTGACCCTTTTCAATCTTAGTTTGTTTATTATCTGTCAATGTTGCAATGGAAAAATCATCAGTGAAGAAGTTTCCAGGTGAAACTGTCGCCAAATAAGCTGATTTATCCTTGCTAATATAGGCTTCGTCAACTGACTTATCATTGACATAAAGGAAATCATCCATAGCTGTCACGCTCTTGCCTTCATCAGCAATAACACGACCAATATATTCCTTGCCATTAACTGTATAAAGAATAAAATCTTTTTTCTGAGGTTCAACATTTTTATTGAAAGTAACATAATCACCAGCATGAATATAGTCATTCGCCTGACCTTCAGTCACACGGTGTGTTGAAAAGACAAATGCTCTTAACAACAAAATCACTACAATGGCAAGAACTGCTATGATAATATTTCGAATTAAATCTCTCTTAACCATACTTACTCCTTATGGGTTCTAATAAAATCATAACATAAATAGAGAAATAAAAAAAGAGGGAGTGAACAAGCTCAATGTATCTCTCCCTCTCTTTAAACCAAGGATTAAAGCCTTTCGCAGCTTAATAATCCTCAAGAAATGTTTGCATATTGACATCATCTGGAACTAAGGCAAGGTATTTTTCTGCTGTTGCACGTGCCTGATCTCTGTAACCAAATTCCCTCAGGATATATGCATAATCATGGAGGAATTCAGGATTTTCAGATAAATCTGTAGCCAAATCTTGATAGATTTGAAAAGCTTCTTCTTCATCATCAAGTGCTTGGTGGGCCTTGGCAATGTTCCAACGAGCCAAAACAGAATCAACTTCGTAATCGGCTAAAGCTACCAGATCCTCGTAACGTTCTTCTTCTAAATAGAGAGTACTTAAACGTAGAACAATCTCATCTTGGTCCTCAGCGAGTGGTAAGGCTTGCTTCAGATAAGATTCAGCAGATTGAGTGTCATGCAACTCGTAGGATAACTGTGATGCTAACAAAAGTAATTGAACATCAAAAGCATTTTTTGAAATCCCTTGTTGTGCCATACGTAATGCTTCTTCAGTTTTATGTTCTGCATGTAAGGACAAGGCGTAAAAATACTCATAACCCTCGAAGTCAGCAGACATGGTTTCTATCTGCTTAAAGTAAAAATTAGCTTTTTGATACTCTTCTTGATCATAGAGCAAAGTGGCTAACTCAAAAGCAATGGTATCATCGTATTCAATTTCAATAGCTTTTTCCAAAAATTCACGAGCAGCTTCAAACTTACCTAGACTGGCATAAGCCTTACCAATGCGTTCATAAGTAGAAACGCCAGTCATTGCCAGGAGGTCACGATTATCCAATTTAGCATAGTATTGAATAGCTTGTTCAAAATTTCCAAGTTCAAATTCCATTTCAGCCAAACCAAAAATAATCAATGAGTCATCTGATAGTTGACTTGCCTCCAACAACTTATCACGTGCCACATCAGTTAAGCCCTCCATTTGATAGAGGTCTGCCTTTACAATTAAAGCAGACAAATAGTCGTCAGAGTCTTCAGGTATGGCATCCAAATAAAGAAAGGCCTCTTCAATATCACCATCTTCGGCTACAATTTGTGCTAGATTGACATTAACCTCTGGAAAATCAAAACGAACTTTTTCGTAAATTTCCTGTGCCTGTGGTAAGAAACCAATAGACTCTAGGTATTGGCCCAACTCAACAAGAACCTCTTCTGGGTCTTCTCGTAAAGCTTTTTTAAAATATTTGTCTGCGTGGTCTAAATCTTGGTTTCCAATAGAGGCAACCATTTTTTCACTATTTAACATCGTCTTTTTGTCCTTCATTTTCTAAATCATCTTGATAAAGATTACTTACAGAACGGTACCAATCAAAAATCTCTCTAACAACAACCTTGACAGAAGCATAAATTGGAATCCCCAATAAGACGCCCCAAACACCGTACAGAGAGCCTGCTGTCAAGAGAATAAACATAATGGTAATCGGGTGAATGCTTAGTTTATTTCCCAAAACAAGTGGAGAAACAAAACGTCCTTCAATAGTTTGCTCAATGACAAAAATGATGAGGACCTTGATCAGCATAGCAGGTCCTTGCACCAGCCCCATGATTACAACTGGTACCATAGCAAGAAAACTTCCTAGATAAGGAACCATGTTTAGAAAACCTGCCATAATACCAAAAGTCATACCATATCGAAGACCTACAATCTTAAACATAATACAGAACATAATGGCAACGACAATAGCGACTGTAACCTGGCCTTGAACATACCCTTCGAGCTGACTATTAATATCTGAAAGCATACGAACAGTTGTTTCACGAAAGCGAGTTGGTAAGGCTGAGACAAAGCTATGTTTCATCTTTTGGCTATCTCTTAAAAGGTAGAAGAGAATGAAAGGTGCCAAAATAATAGCTACTGTCACCCTTGCTACTGTGCTTGCAAAAGTCCCAACCCATGTCAAAGCCGATGAAGAAAAGTTCTCAGCATAGTTGACCATTCTCGCTGAGAAATCACTAAGCATGGACTCTAGATCACCGTGGAAATTGGAAAGAATAGGAAGATTAATCCAACGTTCCGTCTCACTATTGGCACGTGCAATATATGATGGTGCATTTCTTATTAGGATCAAAATTTGATTCTGCAGGCTAGGGATGGCTGTTGAAATCCCCCAAACCAAGAGCAAACCAAGGATAGCGTAGATGACCAAGATAGACATGGTTCGGTTTAGTCCAGTTCTTTCTACAAGTAGTACCAAAGGTTTTATTAAGTAATAAAGGAGCATGGAAATAACCAGTGGCAACATAATAATGGTCATAAACTGAATGACGGGTGAAAAAATAGGACTTATCTTTGTGAAAATCAAAACCGTCAAACCAATCAAAAGTAAGATGAAAAAAGCTACGACAGCCTGATTATTCAATATCCACTTAAAAAACCATGTTTCTGAAAAATTTTCTGTTTTTTTACGCTTCATAGTTCCTCCCTATTTATCATAAAATGTTACAGTTTTATCTACCAAGTTCTGGTTACGATCGTAGCTAAATTTTGCAGAGAAGAATGGTCTATCTTCAAGGATCCACTTAAAAATCTCATAGTCACCTTCCCAAGTTGGTTTAGATAAGACCTCATCATATGGTACCCATTCAAGCGTTCCTTCACGAGACTCCTCATCTGAGATGAGTTCTCCTTCAAAACCAGTTACCTTAAAGACATAGGTGTACCAATCATGACCAGGGGTAAATTCTGGAAAGGTAATCATACCTTTAAAATCCATCTCAGTCACTGTAAAATGTGTTTCCTCGAGAATTTCACGACGAGCACATTCATCTGGTGTCTCTCCAGCTTCTAGTTTTCCCCCGACAGAAATCCACTTTCCTTCATGAACATCATTAGGCTTTTTATTACGATGTAGGAGCAAAAGCTCCTTTCCATTGTCAATATAACAAATGGTAGCTAACTTTGTCATAATGCATCTCTTTTCCAATGTTTTTTAAATATTATACCAAATATGGGATTGGATTTGGGCTTTGAGCAGACGATTTTGAGATATAGTTGAAAATCTGCTTTTCTGAATCTCCGGACAAACAAAAAGAGAACCAAAATAGTTCTCCTTTAATCTCTTAGTATTTCAAATAACGGCGCATTGCCATACGTGACCCAATCGAACCGATAATAATACCGACTGCGAAGAGGGTTCCGATAACCGCATAGACAAACCACTCTGGATCATACAACGAAATACCACCTTTTACAAAATCTGGATTCAAAGATGAGTAAACCATGTGATACAAAAGATAAATGAGCCCAGAAGGAATGATGGCACCAAGTGCTCCAATCCAAGCACCTTCCATCAAGTAGGGACGACGAATGTATGAATTCTTAGCACCTACCAAACGCATGATTTGAATTTCAGTCGCACGTGACATAATGGTAATACGGATGGTATTTGAAATCAATAGGACAGCCACAATAGTTAAGAGTGCTGTGGCAATGATTCCCCAAAATTGAACACGTTTCATAGTGGACATCAGAATTTCAGTATCTGAGCCACCAAAGTTAGCATTATCAACACCCTGAATGGCTTTTGCTTCCTTGGCAACTCGACTCACATCATCTGGTGATTTCGTTTGGACGATGTAAACATCTGAAAGAGGGTTGGCATCTCCAGTAGCTGTCTCGAAACTTGAACCCATTGTTTCAATCAGTTGTTTCTTTTGCTCTTCTTTACTAGAGAAAGTAACCTTATCTACACCTTTGATTTTGGTCAAAGCATCATAAATCTTATGGTAGTCTTTATTAGCAACAATCTGTCCAGAAAGTTCCTTGACTGTTTTCGAGGCATCTGATGAATCTGGATCCAAGTAGACATTGACCTGAATATTCTTTTCAATATCTGAAGCCAATTTCTGTGTATTTAAGATAACAGATCCAAAGACACCTAAAAGTGAAAGAACAATCATTACCGAAAATACTGCCGTAAGTGTCGACAATAGATTACGTTTGAGATTCTTAATCGATTCTCCTAAATGGCGGAAAAAGCGTCTAATCATGGTAACCGTACTCTCCTTCCTCTTCATCACGAACAATACGTCCTTCTTCAATCGCTACGACACGATGACGAAGGTTATTAACGATAGTTGAGTTATGGGTTGCCATTATAATGGTAGTCCCTTGCAAGTTAATACGTTCAAGGACTTGCATAATTTCCCATGAAATCTCTGGGTCCAAGTTCCCTGTTGGTTCATCCGCAATCAACACTTTTGGATTATTGACGATAGCTCGCGCAATAGCGACACGTTGTTGCTCACCACCAGACAATTGATTTGGGAATGAACGCATCTTGTGTTTAAGACCAACCAACTCGAGAACCTCTGTCACCCGTTTCTTGATATGACGAGGTTTCTCACCAATAACTTCCATGGCATATGCAACGTTTTCAAAAGCCGTTTTCTTTGGAAGGAGTTTATAATCCTGGAAAACAACTCCAATAGAACGTCTCAAGAGTGGAACATCTTTCTTACGAAGTCGGGTTAAATCAAACTCTCCAACCTTCATAGAACCACTCGTTAATTTTTCTTCTTGGTAGAACAAGCGAATTAAGCTTGATTTACCAGCACCAGAAGGGCCGACTAAGTAAACAAACTCCCCAGAGTTAACAGACAAATCAATGTGTCTAAGGGCTGTTGTTGACTTATCATACTTCTTAGTAACATCTTTTAATTCAATAAGAGCCATAATATCAGTATTCAACTACTAAAATAGCTGAAGCCTTCCTTTCATTGAGATAGAGTATCTAAATACTTAAAAATAGTATATTGTTACTATTCTTCCATACGCCACTTGAGGTAGGCATCGATGAAGCCTTCAATATCCCCATCCATTACCTTATCAACCTGGGCAACTTCATAACCTGTACGGTGATCTTTAACCATGGTATATGGCGTGAAAACGTATGAGCGAATTTGACTTCCCCAAGTGATTTCTTTCTTATCACCTTTCAAAGCATTCACTTCTTCTGCTTTCTTTTCTTGCTCCATTTGATAGAGCTTAGCTTGAAGCATCTTCATCGCACGGTCACGGTTCCCGTATTGTGTACGATCAACCGTTGAAGCTACAACAATACCTGTTGGAATGTGGGTCAAACGCACACCTGTAGAAACCTTGTTGACGTTCTGACCACCAGCACCACCTGAACGAAATGTATCCATCTTGATATCATCATCACGAATCTCAACTTCAATGGTATCATCCAATTCAGGCATGACTTCAACGGACGTGAATGAAGTATGACGACGTTTGGCAGAGTCAAATGGTGAAATACGAACCAAACGGTGGACACCCATTTCTGACTTGAGGAAACCATAAGCATTAGGTCCTTCAAAAGCAAGGGTTACAGATTTGATTCCAGCCTCATCACCCGCCTGATAATCCAAAGTTTCGACCTTGAAACCTTTGGCATTTCCATAACGTTGGTACATACGGAGCAACATATCAGCCCAGTCTTGAGCTTCTGTCCCACCAGAGCCTGGGTGAATTTCCAGGATGGCATTGTTATGATCATATGGTTCAGACAAGAGCAATGTCATCTCGTAACTTGTCATAATCTTATCAAGTTTTTCGAGTGTTTCTTCAAGCTCTTCTTGAACACTATCATCTTCTTCCAACATTTCTAAATAAAGCTCTGTTTCATCAGAGAGTTCTTGCATATTGTTGAAAGTTTCGTATTTCATTTTGAGCTCATTTAACTCTTGTGAAGTCTTTTGAGCTGCAATATTATCATTCCAAAAATCTGGCTCAGTCATTCGGTTTTCGAGGAGCGCAATGTCCTCTTCCAAACGATCTAAGTCAAAGAGACCTCCCGAAGCTCACGAGCTTCTCTTGATTTTCAGAGATTTTTTGGCGAATTTCTGCCACTTCCATGGATAGGTTTCCTCCATTTTATAGTATTATGCTTAATTCTAGCATAAATCACTTAAATTTGCCATTTTACACACACAAGCTCCCACTCTGCTTGGGATTCTTCATCCTTAGGTGACAGTTCCCTCATGTAATCTAACATAGCCTCATCGGGTTTCTTAACAATCTCACCCAAAGCCCAAATGGCAGTCGCCGTATGGATGGGATTATTATTCTTATCAATTATTTCCATCAGTTTGACAATAGCATTGCGATCATGTAGGTTAGCCAAGGCAATAATAGCATTACGTTGAAGAATATTCTTCCCGCGCCATGAACCGGCAATCATCCCAAATTTCTCCTTGAAGGATTTGTTGGTCAGCTCAAGAAAAGGAAGTAATTCGGGCATGGCAAGCTCAGGATCAATGTCCGAAGCCAGTGGATTATCGATACCTCTGTTATATGGACAGGAAATCTGACAAATGTCACAACCATAGATAACAGTCTTGATCTTCTTTCGAAACTCCATATCCATCATGCCTTTATCCTGTGTTTGAAAGGATAGGCAACGACGGGCATTCATAGTCCCATCGCCGATGAGACAAGATGTCGGACAGGCATCCAGACAACGACGACAATCCCCACATCCATAGTCTACTTCATGATCAGGTTCTATCTCTAGATTAGTAATAAGCTCGCCGAGATACATGTAGGAGCCGTATTCTTTTGAAATCACTAGTCCATTCTTTCCGATAAAGCCAATACCAGCTCGCTTGGCAACTGCTGTATCGACCAAGGCCCCAGTGTCCACCATACCTTTATATTCGAAGTTTTCCGTCAGTTTTTCAATACCTTCTGCCAGGCGTTTTAGTTTGTCCTGCAAAACATAGTGATAATCTAGCCCCCACGAATTTGGAGTGATTTTGCCCCGCTTAAATTCTGTTTTTTGGGGCTGTTGCGGCAACTTATGCGGATAAGCTACTGCAATGGAAATGATGGTTTTAGCTGATTCTAAGGTCAACTTAGGATAAATACGCTCTTCAATATTTTTATGTTCAAACCCTGTTGTTCGCCCTTCTTCGACACCAAGTCGAAGGGATTTCTCCAGATAGGCAAAATCATCAGCGGTTGTAAAACCAATTTTTGAGATGCCAATTTCCTTGGCCATCTTTTGTATTTCTAACT
>OCAL01000606.1_pt1 | contig 11956 bp, 9 predicted proteins | sample 1477141 | NCBI WGS metagenome assembly OCAL01 (sample SAMEA2580295, study PRJEB22360) | human gut metagenome | biome: human gut; feature: human-associated habitat; material: faeces | place: Denmark | collected 2008/2010
GGAGATTATTTTGAAAATTTTAGCAACAGATATGGATGGTACCTTTCTAGACCATCTTGGTGCCTATGACAAAGCACGTTTGGATAACCTTTTGGATGCTTGTGAAGCTAAAGATTACGTTTTTACTGTAGCTTCTGGCCGAGCCCTCTTGGCTTTGGAGGAGCTTTTTGATGGGTTTGTGGACCGCATTGCGATTATTGCGGAAAATGGGGCCTTGGTTCAGTACAAGGGTGAAGTCTTGTTTGAGTCCAAGCTAGAACCTAAAGATTATTTGGAAATTGCAGATACAACCCTAGCCTTGCCAACTTGTGAGGGGATTCTCTTGTCTGGACGTCGTGGTGCCTATGCACCAAACGATGCAGACCCAGCCTATCTTAAGGCCATGGAACGTTACTATGAAAATGTTATGGCAACGGATCTTGAAGCGGTCACAGATGATATTTTCAAGGTAACTGCTAAGTTTCAAGGAGATACCATCATGGAACGTGGTGACTACCTCAACACGATTTTTGAGGATATGACTGCTGTGACAACTGGCTTTGATTCTATGGATATTATCCTTAAAGGTGTGGACAAGGGCTTTGGTCTCTACCATCTTTGTCAAGAGTTGGGGCGTCAGGCTTCAGATGTTGTAGCCTTCGGTGATAATCTCAATGATATGGAGATGCTGACCTTTGCAGGGCGTGCGGTTGCTACGGAAAATGCGCGTGATGAGATTAAGGCAGTAGCAGATGAGGTGATTGGTCACCATAAAGATGGTGCGGTCTTTGACTACATGGAAGGATTGGTGGGCTCAGATGTCTGAGATTAAATTACTAGCCTTGGACCTAGATGGAACCCTCTTTACTAAGGATAAGCAAGTAACAGCTGAAAATAGAGCTGCTTTGAAGGCGGCAGAAGCTAAGGGAGTTCATGTGGTCATTACGACTGGTCGTCCTCTGCCAGCTATTACTCATATCTTGGAAGATTTGGGATTATTGGATGATAAGCACTATAGTGTGACCTTCAATGGTGGCTTAGTTCAGCGTAATAATGGGGATATCCTCATAAAGAAGGAGATGAGTCGAGAAGATTTAAAGCAGATTTATGCTGTCTTTGAACCTCTAGGGCTCCCTATGGATGTTATCAGTGATGGCATTGTCTATGGTGTGCCAAGTAAAGGCAATCATTCTCTCTATCGTCAGGCTAATCCTACCTTGACCTTCGTTGATGTGGAGAGTATTGATGACATTCCTGAAAATATCGTCTATAATAAGGTAGTTACGGTCTGTGAGGAAGCGTTTTTGGATGCTCAAATTCAAAAACTACCTAAACAGCTATACCAGAATTTTGAAGTTTTTAAGTCTCGTGAGATTATCCTTGAGGTCATGCCCAAAGGAGTTCATAAAGCTGTAGGCTTGAAACTTTTGTCTGATTATCTTGCCCTTGATAAAAGTCAGGTCATGGCTATGGGAGACGAGGAAAATGACTTGACCATGTTGGAGTGGGCTGGTCTAGGTGTGGCTATGGCGAATGCTGTCCCCAAGGTTAAGGCTGTTGCCAAGGCAGTAACGACAAAAACTAATGAGGAATCCGGAGTGGCTGAGGCCATCCACAAATATATTCTAGAGAAATAAGGAGAACCAAATGGGTCTATTTGATCGATTATTTGGACAAGAGGAAAACCAGTCACAGGAAACTGTAGCAAATCAGGAAATTTCAGAAACTGAGGCTCTTGATAATCAAGACTTGTCAACAAGTGAAGGGACAAGTGAAAGTCAAACAGAACAGCTCAGTGAGTCAGAGACTCAAGTAGAAGAGATTTCATCCACAGAATCTGTTGAATCTAGTGATTCTACTGTGACAGAAGAAAGTGAAGCAGTGTCTGACGAAGACCTTTCTGTTGATAATCAGGCTTCAAGCGAAGCAGAAGGCGTTTCAGAGTCAGAAGAAAGTCAAGTTGCTGTGGATAACCACTTTGCGGATGTCATGGCTGATTACTATGCTAAGAAGGCTCAAGTAGCTGCTGCTGCAGAAAAAGGTGAAACTGTCACTTTTGAAGCCGTTCAAACCCGTAAAGTTGAGGAAAAACCTGAAGAAGTTCAGGCTTCAAAAACTGAAACAGAACAAGAAAAATATAACCGTACCCTCAAGAAGACGCGTACTGGTTTTGCTGCTCGCTTGAATGAATTCTTTGCGAATTTCCGTCGTGTTGATGAGGAGTTCTTCGAAGAATTGGAAGAAATGCTGATTCTTTCCGATGTTGGGGTTAATGTTGCAACGCAATTAACGGAAGATTTGCGCTATGAAGCTCGCCTTGAAAATGTCAAAAAGACTGAGGATTTGCAACGCTTGATTATCGAAAAACTTGTGGATATCTACGAGAAGGATGATGTCTACAAGGAGCAGATTAATTTCCAAGATGGTTTGACAGTCATGCTTTTCGTTGGTGTCAACGGTGTTGGTAAGACAACGTCTATCGGTAAGTTGGCGCATAAATACAAACAAGAAGGCAAAAAAGTTATGTTGGTAGCTGCTGATACCTTCCGCGCGGGAGCTGTCGCTCAGTTGGTTGAGTGGGGACGTCGTGTTGATGTGCCAGTAGTGACTGGTGCTGAGAAGGCTGACCCAGCTTCAGTGGTCTTTGACGGTATGGAAAAGGCCCTTGCTGAGGGAGTTGACGTCCTTATGATTGATACTGCGGGGCGTTTGCAAAATAAAGACAATCTTATGGCAGAGCTTGAAAAGATTGGTCGTATTATCAAACGTGTGGTTCCAGAAGCACCTCATGAAACCCTCTTGGCCTTGGATGCCTCAACAGGTCAAAATGCCCTTAGTCAGGCCAAGGAATTTTCAAAAATCACACCTCTTACAGGCCTTGTCTTGACTAAGTTGGATGGTAGTGCCAAGGGTGGTGTGGTTCTGGCCATTCGTCAAGAGTTGGATATTCCAGTTAAATTAATTGGTTTTGGTGAGAAAATTGATGATATTGGTGAGTTCCATTCAGAAGAATTCATGCAAGGTCTCCTGACTGGTTTGGTTTAAAAGAGTATTTAAAAAGAGTGAGTACTGGGAAAAGGAATTCACTCTTTTTAATGGTGTCCTCACCTTGAAAAAAGTCACTTTTATTGGTAAAATAGTAAGGAAAAACGCATGCTTTGAAAAGTGAGCTGTAACTTAATCACTGAACAACCCCTAAGCCATAAAAAGAGATGATTGCTTTCTCTTTTTTAAGGTGAGTCATAAGAAGATTTTTAATCTTAGTTTAAGGAGAAGACATGTCTGAACGTGGACTTTTGATTGTTTTTTCAGGGCCTTCTGGTGTCGGAAAAGGAACTGTTCGTCAGGAGATTTTTTCAACACCTGACCATAAATTTGAATACTCAGTATCAATGACCACACGTGCTCAACGTCCTGGTGAAGTTGATGGAAAGGATTATTTCTTCCGTTCGCGTGAGGAATTTGAAGAGCTTATTCGTAATGGTCAAATGTTGGAATATGCTGAGTATGTGGGTAACTACTACGGAACACCTTTGACTTATGTTAATGAAACCTTGGATAAGGGTATTGATGTTTTCCTTGAAATCGAGGTTCAAGGTGCCCTTCAGGTTAAGAAAAAGGTCCCAGATGCTGTCTTCATCTTTTTGACACCACCGGATTTGAACGAGCTTCAAGAACGTTTGATTGGTCGTGGGACAGATTCTGAGGAAGTTATTGCTCAACGTATCGAGCGTGCGCGTGAAGAAATTGCTCTCATGAGCGAATACGATTATGCCATTGTTAATGACGAAGTGCCTTTGGCTGCTGAGCGTGTCAAACGTGTTATTGAAGCAGAACACTTCCGAGTTGACCGTGTGATTGGTCGCTATCGTAATATGATTTCAGAAAAGAAATTATCAGATAAATAAATTAGAAATAGGTATAGAATTATGATGTTGAAACCCTCTATTGACAAACTTTTGGATAAAGTGCCTTCAAAATATTCATTGGTTATTTTGCAAGCCAAACGTGCCCATGAATTAGCCGCTGGTGCTGAACCAACTCAAGAGTTTACGTCAGTAAAACCAACCCTTCAAGCCCTTGAAGAGATTGAATCTGGTAATGTGACGATCCACCCAGATCCAGAATCTAAACGTGAATTGGCACGTTTGAAAGTGATTCAAGCACGTCTTGCTGCTGAGGAAGAAGAACGTAAAATCAAAGAACAAATCGCTAAAGAAAAAGAAGAAGGCGATAAAATCTAAAATCAAAGTCTTGCTTTGGTTTATGAGGAGAGGGGAGCTGAGGCATAGTGTCTCAGCTTCCTTCTTTATGACGATAATAGACAGCTCATATTTTCTTGAGCTTGGAAGATACTGGTCTTAAGGAAGTGACAGGAGGAAATTTATGGTTTTAGTAGCACATATTATTGTCGACGTTCCTCTGATGCAGACGGACAGACCTTATAGTTACCTGGTACCGGAAGCCATGCAAGAACAAATCGCCATCGGTATGCGGGTTCATGTGCCTTTTGGTAAAGGAAATCGTTTACTTCAAGGTTTTATTATTGGCTTGGAAGAGCAGGAAAATTTAAGAGATTTTCCTGAACTAAAACCCATCGCTGAGCTTTTAGATTATGAGCCAGTGCTTAATCAGGAACAGCTGGATTTGGCTGATCAGATGCGACATACGATCTTTTCTTATAAGATTTCCATCTTGAAGTCAATGCTACCCGGTCTCCTTAATTCGCAGTACGATAAGGTTATCATGGCAACTGATAAACTGGGTGAAGAGGAAAAAGCGACTCTCCTTCAAGGGCAGAATCATATTCTTTTCTCGCAGTTGTCAGAGGTACAACGTCAAGCCATTCCTCGTCTGGTCCAGTCGGGGCGTGTAACGGTTGATTACCTTGCTAAAGATAAGCAGAATATCAAGACTGAGAAGCACTATGGTGTTCAAAAGGGTATTCTCGAGACTTTGGCTATTTCGCAAAGGGCTAAGAAACGATTGGAGTTGCGAGACTTTTTGCTAGAAAAGAGTGAGTCTGGCAAGTTGACGGATCTCCACAAGCTTTTTTCACGAGATGTGGTTAAGTTTTTCATTGAAGCGGATGCCTTGGTCATCACCGAAGTTGAGGTCAATCGTGCCGATAGCTACTTTGAAAAAGTAGAAAAGACAGAGTTTCTTGAGCTTAATGCCCAACAGGCGCATGCGGTTGAAGAAATGACGCGTCAGATTGGACAAGGTGGCAAACCTTTCTTATTGGAAGGGGTAACGGGATCAGGTAAGACAGAGGTTTACCTGCATCTTATCGAGAGGACCCTGGCTATGGAAAAAACCGCCATTGTCTTGGTGCCAGAGATTTCCCTAACACCCCAAATGACCAATCGCTTCATTTCACGTTTTGGTGACTTGGTGGCGATTATGCATTCAGGCTTGTCAGACGGTGAGAAATTTGACGAGTGGCGTAAGGTTAAATCTGGTCAGGCCAAGGTTGTGGTAGGAGCGCGTTCGGCTATCTTTGCTCCTTTGGATAATATCGGAGCTATCATTATCGATGAGGAACATGAGGCGACCTATAAGCAGGAATCCAATCCTCGCTATCATGCAAGAGATGTTGCCTTGCTGAGGGCTAGGAGTCATGGAGCTGTGCTTGTCCTTGGGTCAGCAACACCCTCTATTGAGACGCGGGCGAGAGCTCAGAAAGGGGTTTACCATTTTCTTGAGTTGACACAAAGGGCTAACCCTCATGCTAAAATTCCGCAGGTGGAAGTGGTGGACTTCAAGGATTTTGTAGGCCGTCAAGAGGCGAGTGATTTTACGCCACCTCTTTTGGAAAAAATCAGGGAACGTTTGGCACGTAAGGAACAAGTCGTATTGATGTTGAATCGTCGTGGGTATTCCTCTTTTGTCATGTGTCGTGATTGTGGCTATGTGGATGATTGTCCGAATTGTGATATTTCACTGACCTTGCACATGGATACCAAGACCATGAATTGCCACTATTGTGATTTTCAAAAAGCAATACCACATGTCTGCCCTAACTGTCAGAGTCGTCAGATTCGCTATTATGGGACTGGGACACAAAAGGCCTATGATCAATTGACGGGACTTTTGCCAGAAGCCAAAGTGATTCGTATGGATGTTGATACGACACGCAAGAAAGGGGCTCACGAGAAACTCTTAGAGACTTTTGGAAGTGGCAAGGCTGACATTTTGCTTGGGACTCAGATGATTGCCAAGGGCTTGGATTTTCCCAATGTCACCTTGGTAGGGGTCTTGAATGCAGATACATCGCTTAATTTACCAGATTTTCGTTCGGCTGAGCGTACCTTCCAGCTTTTGACCCAGGTGGCTGGTCGTGCTGGTCGTGCTGACAAGGAAGGGGAAGTTATTATTCAAACCTATAATCCTAGTCATTATGCCATTCGGTTTGCGCAACAACAGGATTATGAAGCTTTCTATGCCTATGAGATGGGGATTCGACGTCAGTTGGCCTATCCGCCATATTTTTATACGGTAGGAATCACGCTTTCTCACAAGGATGAAGAGTTTGTCGTCCGCAAGAGCTATGAGGTTATGGCTTATTTAAGAGAGCACCTGTCAGACAAGGTGATCTTCCTAGGGCCTACGCCTAAGCCGATTGCCCGAACACATAACCTTTATCACTATCAGATTATTATCAAATATCGTTTTGAGGATAACTTGGAAGAAACGCTTAATAGGGTCCTTGACATGACTCAGGAGTCTGAGAACAAGGACCTGCGTTTGATTATTGATCATGAACCTCAGAATTTTACCTAATCTAGAAAAGGAAGAATATGACAAAATTAGTATTTATGGGAACGCCTGCCTTTTCAGCGACAGTGCTGGAAGGACTTTTGACCGATGAACGTTATGATATTGTCGCCGTGGTGACGCAACCAGACCGTGCTGTCGGCCGTAAAAAAGAAATCCGCATGACACCGGTCAAGGAAGTAGCCTTGGCGCATGACTTGCCAATTTATCAACCTGAAAAATTGTCGGGTTCTGAGGAAATGACACAACTTATGTCACTTGGTGCTGATGGGATTGTTACTGCGGCTTATGGACAATTCTTGCCAAGCAAGTTGCTTGATAGCATGGATTTTGCAGTGAATGTCCACGCTTCACTCCTGCCAAAATACCGTGGTGGAGCACCCATCCACTATGCCATTATCAATGGTGATGCAGAAGCAGGTGTGACAATTATGGAAATGGTCAAGGAAATGGATGCTGGTGACATGGTTAGCCAAAAGGCCTTGCCAATTCTTGACGAGGATAATGTTGGTACCATGTTTGAAAAATTGGCAGTCTTGGGTCGTGACCTTTTGCTTGAGACCTTGCCTGCCTATATTGCTGGAGAAATCAAACCTGTTCCTCAAGATACCAGTCAGGTAACGTTTTCGCCAAATATTAGTCCAGAAGAGGAGCGCCTTGATTGGAACAAGCCGGCTCGTGACATCTTCAATCAAATCCGTGGTATGTACCCATGGCCTGTGGCACATACCTTGCTTGACGGCAAACGTTTCAAGATTTATGAGGCGGACTTGGCAGAAGGTCAAGGACAGGCTGGTCATATCATTGAAAAGACCAAGAAGAGTTTGGTAGTTGCGACTGGTCAAGGAGCCATTTCACTTAAGACAGTTCAGCCTGCAGGAAAACCCCGTATGGCTATTGCTGATTTCCTTAATGGGGTCGGACGCAATCTTGAAGTAGGTGATGCATTTGGCCAATGATTGGAAAAAAACATCCCGTGGACAGGCACTTGAAGTCTTAGAAGAAGTCTTCCAGGAAGGAGCTTACTCAAATATTGCTCTCAATACCCATCTGAGCAAGTCGCATCTGACAGACAAGGACAAGGCCTTGGTGACGGAAATTGTCTATGGGACTGTGGCTCGTAAGATTACGTTGGAGTGGGTCCTAGCCCATGTCATCGAGGACCGTGACAAGCTTGAACCTTGGGTCTATGACTTATTGCTTTTGAGCCTCTATCAGTTGGCCTATTTAGATAAGATTCCAGCCCATGCGGTGGTTAATGATGCCGTTTCTATTGCTAAAAATCGTGGCAATAAAAAGGGGGCTGAGAAGCTGGTCAATGCGGTTCTTCGTAAACTATCTAGCCAGCCTTTGCCAGATCCAAGCACAATCAAACGTGTCAATAAACGCTATTCTGTTCAGTATTCTCTACCTGTATGGTTGGTTAAAAAACTTATCGACCAGTATGGAGAGGATCGTGCCCTTGCTATTTTCCAAAGCCTTTTTGTGAGAAACAAGGCTAGTGTGCGTGTAACGGATGCGTCACGTTTGAAAGAGATAGCGGAGGCCACTGGGGCTGAGTGTTCAGTATTATCCCCAGTCGGGCTTGTTAAGTCTTCAGGTTACTTTGCTGGGACAGATTATTTTAAAGAGGGCTTGTTGACCATTCAGGATGAGACCAGTCAACTGGTTGCGCCAACTTTAGGGATTCAAGGTGAGGAAGAAATCCTGGATGCCTGTGCGGCACCTGGAGGTAAGACGGTACATATGGCCTCATATTTGACGAGTGGACATGTGACGGCGCTTGACCTCTATAATCATAAGCTTGCTCTTATCGAAGGAAATGCACAACGTCTTGGCTTAGCTGATAAGGTTAAGACTCAGAAACTGGATGCCAGTCAGGTGCATCAAGTCTTCGCCGCTGATAGTTTTGACAAGATATTAGTGGATGCCCCTTGTTCGGGAATTGGGCTCATTCGTCGGAAACCCGATATCAAATATAACAAGGATCTCCAAGACTTTGAGTCCCTTAAGGCTGTGCAGTTGGATATCCTATCCAGCGTTTGTCAAACCCTACGAAAAGGTGGTATAATAACATATAGTACTTGCACCATCATAGCAGAAGAAAATCAAGAGGTGATTCAAGCCTTTCTTGAGAGCCATCCTGATTTTGAGCAAGTTGCCTTAGACCATCCATGTAAAGACATCGTGGTCAATGGCTGTTTGGCAATTACCCCCGAACAGTATCTAACTGATGGTTTTTTCATCGCACAGTTGCGTAAAAAAGCTTAGGGTTACAGAGGAGGAAATGCTGACGCAAGTCAGAAAGAAAACTATGGAAATATCATTATTAACGGACATTGGCCAAAAACGGTCAAATAACCAAGATTTTGTTAATAAATTTGTCAACCAAGCTGGTGTTACCCTTGTCGTTGTTGCAGACGGGATGGGTGGACACCGTGCTGGAAATATTGCCAGTGAGATGTCAGTGACTGATCTTGGTCGCGACTGGATTAACACTGATTTTCGTGAGTTGAGTCAGATTCGTGATTGGATGATTGCTGCCATTGATGCAGAAAATCGTAAAATTTATGAACTTGGCCAAAACGAAGAATATAAGGGAATGGGAACAACTATCGAGGTTCTTGCCTTTGTTGATAATGCTGTGATTTTTGCCCATGTTGGGGATTCACGTATTGCCCTTATCCGTAATGGTGAGTATAAGCAATTGACGAATGACCATTCTTTGGTCAATGCTCTTATCAAGGCTGGTCAGTTGACCGAAGAAGAAGCAGCAGTTCACCCACAACGTAATATCATTACGCAATCTATTGGGCAAGCTGCTCCGATTGAGGCTGACCTTGGTGTTCAACAATTGGAACCAGGGGACTATATTTTGGCCAATTCAGATGGTTTGACCAACATGGTTTCAGTCGAACAGATTGTTCATATTGTCAACAGCCCTGGTTTCGTCGAAGAAAAAACGAGTCGTTTGGTAGCTGCAGCCAATGAGGCAGGTGGACTTGATAATATTACCGTTGCTCTCATTAAGGTAGAAAGTGAGGAAGGATAATGATCCAAGTTGGCAAATTGTTTGCTGGACGTTATCGAATCCTTAAATCTATCGGACGTGGTGGTATGGCGGATGTTTATCTGGCTAATGACCTGATTCTGGATAATGAAAAAGTGGCTATTAAGGTACTTCGTACCAATTACCAAACTGATCAGGTGGCTGTGGCCCGTTTCCAACGTGAAGCGCGTGCCATGGCAGAACTCAGTCATCCTAATATCGTTGCTATCCGAGATATTGGCGAAGAAGACGGCCAGCAGTTCTTGGTGATGGAGTATGTGGACGGTTCGGACTTGAAGAAATACATTCAAGACCATGCGCCACTTTCTAACCAAGATGTTGTGCGTATCATGGGGGAGGTCCTTTCCGCCATGACTCTTGCCCATCAAAAGGGCATTATCCACCGTGACCTTAAGCCGCAAAACGTTCTTTTAACTAAGGACGGTACAGCCAAGGTCACAGACTTCGGAATTGCGGTTGCCTTTGCAGAGACTAGTCTAACTCAAACGAACTCTATGTTGGGTTCTGTCCACTACCTGTCACCAGAGCAGGCTCGTGGATCTAAAGCGACTATCCAAAGTGACATCTATGCTATGGGGATTATGCTTTTTGAAATGTTGACAGGTCATATTCCTTATGATGGCGATAGTGCAGTAACCATTGCACTCCAACATTTCCAAAAACCACTACCATCGATTTTGGCAGAGAACCGTAACGTTCCCCAAGCTTTGGAAAATGTGGTTATTCGAGCAACAGCCAAAAAACTAGAAAATCGTTACAATAGTACTTTGGAAATGAGCCGTGACTTGGTAACGAGTTTGCATCCTAGTCATCGACGTGATGCCAAGGTAGTCTTTGATGATATGACGGATACCAAGACCTTGCCGAAGGTTGATCCAGTTCCATCAGCAAGTCTTGAGAAAAAAGCCGTTGCTGCTGAACCATCAGAGCCTACACCTGCTCCAAGTAAACAACCAAGGAAAAAAACGACACCAGCTAAGAAGAAAAAGAAGAACTTCTTCTCAACCTTACTCAAGGTTTTCCTAGGACTTGTCTTTATTGGTATTATCATCTTTGCTTATTTAGTCTTTACCAATCCTGATAATGTCCAAGTACCTAATGTGGTCGGTCAGGAGTTGTCCACAGCTCAGACTAAAATTGAGGGTGCTGGATTTAAGGTAGGAGAAGTCAAAGAAGTGGAAGATGACTCTGTCGATACGGGTAAGGTCATCAAGACCGATCCTACAGCTGGAACCACACGAAAAGAAGGATCAAGCATTGATGTCTATGTCTCTTCTGGTAGTAAAGGTTTCGCTTTGAAAGACTACAAGGGTAAAAACTATAAGGATGCCATTGAGGACTTAACTTCGAATTATGGTGTTTCTGAGGACCAAATTGATATTCAGCATGTCGAAGACGACAGTGCTGAAGAGGGAGAAATCCTATCTCAAAGTCCAGGGAAAAACAAGTCTTTCAATCCTAAGGATAGTAAGGCTAAGATTAAGTTCCGTGTGGCAACTCCTAAGACAGTTACCATGCCTGATGTGACTGGTTTGACGGTTTCAACAGCGATTCAAACCTTGAATCGTAAGAATATCTCAAGTAGTAGCATCGAGTACCACGACTATAATACTGGTGCCAAATTAGATAAGGATAAGGTTCCTAGCAGTACGGAGGTCCTTTATCAAGATCCACAAGCTGGTACAAGTGTTGATGGTACAGTGATTCTCTATGTTTCGGTTGCAACAGCAAGTTCAAACCTTCAGTCAAGCTCAAGTAGTACGACACATTCGTCATCAACAAGCTCAAGTACTGACAGTACAACTTCAAGCACTGAAACCTCGACAGAGGCTACTCACACAGAACTACAATAGATTAAAAAACTTAGACATAATGAAGAGAGGTTATTTAATCTCTCTTTTTTTGCTACCTAGAGATCTTGTCGATAGCCTAAAAAGCCTGCTTGCCAGAGGTCAGAGATTCTTTTATAATGAAGACATTACATATAGGAGAGATGCTATGAGAAACCGTAGAAAACTGAGAAGGTATATCATTACCTACGATATTGTCATAACGGTCCTGGCCCTGATTTCCATTGGCTTGGTTATCTTTGATTTTGTTGGCTTAATTTCAATTGGAAGGCGACCTTTT
>OCAL01000614.1_pt1 | contig 11798 bp, 10 predicted proteins | sample 1477141 | NCBI WGS metagenome assembly OCAL01 (sample SAMEA2580295, study PRJEB22360) | human gut metagenome | biome: human gut; feature: human-associated habitat; material: faeces | place: Denmark | collected 2008/2010
GACAAGCTGCGGCCCCCCGGGCGGTGCGGGGCGCCCCCCGCCGCACCCGGACGGTACGGCTTGCGGAAGTCGAAGGAGCGGCAGGAGCACAGCAGTTCCACGGCCAGCACGCGCGCAAAGGCCGGAATCGACCGGCGCAGCTTGCGGGCGGCGGCCCAACCCATCGACACGTGATCTTCCTGCATGGCGGAGCTTGGAATCGAATCGACCGAGGCAGGCACGGCGTTACGCTTCATTTCGGAGACGATGCCGGCAGCGGTGTATTGGGCGATCATGAAACCGGAGTCCACGCCCGGGTCACCAGCCAGGAACGCCGGCAGGCCGCGGTTGCGCGCCACGTCAAGGAAGCGGTCGGTACGACGCTCGGAGATAGAGGCTACGTCGGCGGTCGGAATCGCCAGGAAATCGAGCACATAGGCCAGCGGCGCGCCATGGAAGTTGCCGTTGGACTCCACACGGCCGTCCAGCGTGACGCACGGGTTATCGATGGCGGAGGCGAGTTCCACGCCCGCCACGGAGGCCGCGTATTCCACGGTGTCGCGGGCGGCGCCGTGCACCTGCGGGGTGCAGCGCAGCGAGTAGGCGTCCTGCACACGCACGGTGGAGCCCGGGCGGCCGGCCTCAATCAGACCAGAGTCCTTGAGCATGCGGGCGATGTTCGCAGCGGAATCGCCTTGGCCGCGATGCGGGCGCAGCGCCTGCAAGTCGGCGGCGAATACGCGGTCGTTGCCGAGCATGCCTTCCACGCTCATCGCGGCGGCGACATCCGCGGTCTTGAGCAGCAGGCGCAGATCGGTGATGGCCATACACAACATGCCGAGCATGCCGTCGGTGCCGTTGACCAGCGCCAGTCCTTCCTTCTCTTTCAAATCGACGGGCGTGATGCCGGCCGCACGCAGCGCTTCGCCGCCGCCGATCTTGAGGCCGTCAGCGTTGCGGGCCTCGCCTTCACCCATCGCCACCAAAGCACAGGCTGCGAGCGGCGCCAAATCACCGGAGCATCCGAGTGAACCGTATTCGTAGACCACCGGGGTGATGCCGGCGTTCAGCATATCGGCGTAGACCTGCGCGGTTTCCGGGCGCACACCGGTGCGTCCGGTGCACAGGGTGCTCAGGCGCAGCACCAGCAGGCCGCGCACCACCTCACGCTCCACTTCCGGTCCGGCACCGGCGGCATGCGAGCGAATCAGACTTTTCTGCAGCTGCGCACGCTGTTCCTTGGGGATGGAGGTGGAGGCGAGCGCGCCGAATCCGGTGGAGATACCGTAATGCGGCACGGTGTCGTCGGCCAAATGATCGATAACCGCGCGACTCAGCGCCATCTCATGCTTCGATTCGTCCGAAATCGCCACTTTGGCACCGCCGCGCGCTACGGCGATAACGTCCTCGATGCTCAGCGCTCCAACACCTACGGTGACCGTCTGCTCTGCCATGCTCATACCTTTCTATATATGTGCCGCATTCCGCATATACGACATATGCGGCACATGCTTCGCCGGGGATCCGCGACTGCCCGCATTCGCTCACCGCACCTGCCCATCAACAGCAGGCGACGCAAACGCGACCAATCGCTCCCCGAGTAATCAAACCTTGGCCATTTCACCTCAGTCGGATGCCCGCCATAAGCCACTTCGTCCATCTTGTGTCTGAAATCTCAGACATGTAAGGTGATGGAAATATGAGCCATGCCTCGCAGCAATACGCCTTCACCGAGCCACGTACCGTCAAGCGGGCGCAGGTGAAGCCATCAGAACGGGAACATCAGACATCATCATCCGCGCCACGTGTCTCGCTGGCTCCGGCGGCCGACCGTACGCTCGACATCCTCGAGTTCATCGCGAGCAATGGTCAGACGCAAGCCGCCACGCTCGCTCGCGAACTCGGCATTCCGCGCTCCACGGTGTACCAATTGTTGGAGATTTTGGAGCGTCACGGACTGGTCACCCGCCTTGCCGAGCAGCGCGCGTACGGCATCGGACTCAAGACTTTCGAGCTGGGATCGGCCTATTCTCGCCAACATCGTGTATCGCAGGTCGCGCATCCGGTGTTGGCGCGTCTTGTTGACGAGACCGGCGAAAACGGACATCTGGCCGTGCTGCACGGCAACGAAATCATTTATGTGATTGAGGAGCGCGCCGCGCATCGCCCGCCGCTAGTGTCAGGCGTGGGCGTGCGCCTACCCAGTCACCTGACCGCCACCGGGCGGGCCATTCTGTCCGCTCTCCCCCGCAATCAGGTCCGCGCGCTATATCCCAATCGTCAGGCGTTCACCGACCGCACCGGCATCGGCCCCAAATCGCCCAAGGAGCTGGAGGCAACGCTCGCCGAAACCCAACGCACCGGTTTTGCCGAGGAACACGGAGACGTGACGCCCGGCTTTGATTCATACGCCGTCGCTGTGCGCGACTACAACGACTTTCCCATCGCCGGGCTGGCTCTCACTTTCGTGAGCGGATCGCTGCGCCCCGAACAGGAGCGGTCGCTTAAGACCAAGCTGCGGCTTGCCGGCACGGAACTGTCCCGGCGTCTCGGCGCGGTCGGCAGTTTGACATGAGGATTCGCGAGATCATCGTGCTGGGCTCCTTCGCCCCGATCACGATTTTCTCAACTAAGTTCACCGATTCGCTGACCGGCAACGCCAAACTCGCCGGCTTCTCGCTGACAGTGACGGCCATCATCAGCCTGGTGGTGATGACCGCCCTGCACGCACTTCTGCCGGGAGCGTAAGGCGCGTTCTTGGTTCCCTCAGTCAGCTTCTCCGCCTGGACGGTTCCCCTCAGAGAGGGGAGCCAGAACGAGTCACGCCCGAACGATTACGTTGCGCAGATCGCCGATGCCCTCGACGTGCACGATGGTCTCGTCGCCTGGGTCGAGGTGGCCGGAGGCGTTCGGGGTGCCGGTCATGATGACGTCACCAGGCAGCAGCGTGGAGAACGACGAAATCGCGGCAATCTGCTCGGGGATGCCGTGAATCAGGTTCGCGGTGGTGCCAGACGCCATCGGCACATCCTCGCCGTTCAGCGTGAAGGAAATCTTGGCGTCCTTCCAGTCGAGGTCGTCACGCATCACAATCCACGGGCCAAGCGGGCAGGAAGTATCGAAGCCCTTGGCGCGCGTCCACGTGGGGTCGATGCCCTGCAGGTCGCGCAACGTCACGTCGTTCACGCAGGTGAAGCCGAGCACGTAATCCATCGCGTTTTCAACGGACACGTTCTTGGCGATACGGCCCATCACCACGGCCACTTCCGGCTCGAAGTTCATGTCCTTGGAGCAGGCCGGGTACACGATCGGGTCGTCGGGGCCAATCACCGAGGTGGACGGCTTGGTGAAGATCACCATGTCCTCCGGCGCGTGGGCGATTTCGGAGTGGCCGGCCTCGTGCATGAACTGGGCGTGGGCCTCGTAGTTCTTGGCCAGGCCGTAGACCTTGGAGGGGATGACCGGGGAGAGCAGGCGGATGCCGTCGCCGTCGACCGGGTACCGGTTGCCGGTAGGCTTGACCTGGTCGCCGGCCAGCGGATGACCGTCAAGTTCGATGAGGTAGTCCTTGCCGTCCGTTTCGTCCTTCTGCACGAAGGCGTAGCGCGGCGAATCATTCAAAGAAAAACGTGCGAGTCTCATGCCTGTAAGCCTACTCCTTGGCGGTTCCTTCCGCAGAAGCATCCGCCCAAGGAGCAAGCAGACCGGCCTTCAATCGACCAAAACGCACGTTCGCTGGGATTGCTACTTTTCGGTCCAGGTTTTGTCATACAGCGACTGGCCGCTTTGCGTGTGCATGATGACGCGCAATGATGCCTTGCCGCTGGAGGTCTTGCACATCGAGCCCAGCAGATTCGCGGTGGATTGATAGGTGCTGTCCATAGCATCCAGTGAGGAAGCGGCGGTATCGCCTAGCGAGGCATAGCTGTCGTCGAGCACGTACTCGTACACCAAGGTGTCACCGTCGACACGGTAGTTGAAGGTGATGCCGGTGTCTGCAAACGTATCCGCTTCGGATTCAATGGAGTCCTTGAATTCCGAAGAGTCGACGAAATCCTGAATCGAATCGTACAGCCCATAATCGCCGTCGGTTAGATCGTCATGGGTTTCGCCCAACGTGTCGTCCAGCGCATCGTCAAGATTATCTTGAGCTTTGCTCTTATCGCTGCTATCACCGTTGCCCGAAGAGGACTGACTATAGAAGGAATCGGTTTTCGCCTCATCTATAGCCTTGCTGGCATACGAGGCACCGCCGACGATCAGCGCGATGACCAGTATTACCTGTATCACCATGCCCGCCGCACTGATGATGATGCCGGCGATGGCCAAGCCCTTGCCCTTGCCGCCCTGTTTCTTAATCTGGTTGAGGCCCACGATGCTCAGGATCAGACCGAGGAGTGAGACAAGGAACGAGCAGATAAAACCGGCAATAGCCAGACCGTTGTACTTCTGGTTCGCTTCAGGCGGCACACTGCCGTAAGAACCAGACCATCCCGGCTGGCCGTTCGGTTGGCCGCCTTGCATATACGGGTTATAGGGCGTTTGCGGAGGCACGGCCCCGCCGCCCGGATATACCGGAGCACTGACGCTGCCGTAGACCGGAGGAACCGATCCGCCTGCCGGAGCCGCCCCCGGATAGGGCGAATTGGGTGCTGCCGGTGCGGGCGCAGGCGCGGGCGCTGCCGGTGCGGGCGCGGGCGCAGCGGCAGGAGTCACTGGTGGCAAAGCCTGCGTAGGCGGTACCGGCTGATTGGCCGGCGCAAAAGGCTGGGTGGGCTGCTCGGCAGGTGTAAACGCCTGCGTAGGCTGTTCAACAGGAGTGAACGCTTGAGTGGGCTGCTCGCCCGCTGCGATTGCTTGGGTTGGAGCATTGTTGGCGGCGGTTCCCGTTTCCGCCGTCATCGCATTTAACGGCTCAGTCGGATTGGCGTCAGCTTGCTGCCACGGCACCTGGCCGTTCGGATTGACATTCGGATCAGTCATGACATGCACTCCTTCAACTGCATCGCACCCCACTTGCGAGATGCGCCCCTCGTCTTACGCGCCACATTGTGCGTTACAGACAACTGTACTCCTCGTGGCGAGCCTTAAGTACCCCAGGAAATTTGGCTTCCAAAAACACAAAAGCCTGAAACCGGCTATTGCCTCAGCAATATTCAGTCGGTTTCAGGCTCAATCGTTAATCCTCTGGCGAAACGACGATCTACTTCTTCAGCAGCGGTGCGACCTGCTCCTCGTAGGCGGTCAGGGCGGTGTCGATCACGTTGTGCATGTCGTAGTACTTGTACGTGCCCAGACGACCGCCGAACACGGTGTTCGGCTCGGCCTTGGCCTTGGCCTCGTACTGGGCGTACAGGGCCTTGTCCGCGTCGGTGTTGACCGGGTAGTACGGTTCGTCGCCGCGCTCGGCGAAGCGGCTGTACTCCTCCCACACCACGGTCTTGTTCGGGTTCTGGGAGTCATGACGTTCCGGGTTGAAGTTCTTGAACTCGATGGCGCGGGTGTAGGGTACGTCCGCGTCGGAGAAGTTCATCACCGGGCAGCCGAAGTGGTCGCCTTCGTCGTAGCGTACTTCCTTGAAGTCCACCGTGCGCCACTTGAGGTCGCCCAGCTCATAGTCGAAGTAACGGTCCACCGGGCCCGTGTACACCACCGGCACGCCGGCGGCCTTGAGCGCGGTCTTGTTGTACGGCTGGGACTCGTCGAAGAAGTCGACGCCAAGCTCCACAGTGATGCGCGGGTCGTCGATCATGCGCTCCATCCACTTGGTGTAGCCGTCCGTGGGCAGGCCCTCCCACGTGTCCTTGAAGTAACGGTTGTCGTAGTTAAAGCGCACGGGCAGGCGCTTGATGATGGCGGCCGGCAGCTCGGACGGGTCGGTCTGCCACTGCTTGCCGGTGTAGTTCTTGATGAACGCCTCATACAGGGGGCGGCCGATGAGCTGGATGCCCTTGTCGTTGAGGTTCTGCGGATCGGTGCCGGCCAGCTCGCCCGCCTGCCCGGCGATAAGCTTCTGCGCCTCGGCCGGCGTGTAATGCGCATGGAAGAACTGGTTGATGGTGCCCAGGTTGATCGGCAGCGGATAGACCTCGCCGTCATGCGTGGCATACACGCGGTGCACATAGTTCGTGAAGCTCGTGAAACGATTGACGTAGTCCCACACACGCCTGTTGGACGTGTGGAACAGGTGCGCGCCATACTTGTGGATCTCCGCGCCGGTCTCCTCATCAAAGTACGAGTACGCGTTGCCGCCGATGTGGTCACGGATATCGATGATGCGCACGCGCGCGCCGGTGTGCTCCACCGCCTGCTGCGCCACCGTCAGACCGAACAGGCCCGCGCCGACGATGACTAGGTCTGGGTATTGAGTAGTTTCCGGCATGCGCGCATTCCCTTTCATAAAGTCAATATATCAATTATTATGTTCGATTTCCGAGAAAATATCTTACTCACCCAATTGCAAATCGGCAATCTTCCTAGACTTACCAGCAGACTGGACACAATCCAAGACCAGACGACAGACTCAAGGCAATGCATGGCATGTTCTTACATTTCTGTGTCTTTGCCCGGACCCATTCGCCGCCACAAAGACAGAGCACAGAACAACGCAACCACCAATATAAGCCCCCGCACTCAGGCAAACCTCAGGTTACGATTGGTAGATATGAGCAATTCCGAACAGGCCCTCGACTCAACCAACGAAGCAGTCAACAAAGCATCCAACGAAGCAACCAACCCATCATTCGCGCCGCAACACATTCTGGTCACCGGTGGCGCAGGGTTCATCGGCGCAAACTTCGTGCACTGGGTGGCGCGCAACCATCCGCAGGCCCACATGACTGTTCTGGATGCGCTCACGTATGCCGGCAAACGCGAGAATCTCGATGGCGTGCCGGCCGCGAACCTGACCTTTGTGCATGGCAATATTTGCGATGCCGAGCTTGTGGAATCCCTGTTTTCTGGGCTGAACCAACGCTCTGCAGCCGCAGTACCCCCGATTGACGCCATTGTGCACTTCGCCGCCGAATCGCATAACGATAATTCGATTCTCGACGCCTCCCCATTCCTCAATACGAACGTGACCGGCACGTACGTGTTGCTCGAGGCCGCCCGCCGCCACGATATTCGATTCCACCACATCAGCACCGACGAAGTGTATGGCGATCTGGCTCTGGACGAACAGCGCAAATTCACCGAGCTCAGCCCTTACAAACCGTCCAGCCCATATTCGGCGTCCAAAGCCGCCAGCGACCACTTGGTGCGCGCCTGGCACCGCACGCACGGACTCAAAACCACCATCAGCAATTGCAGCAATAACTACGGCCCCTATCAGCACGTGGAGAAGTTCATTCCCCGCCAGATCACGAACATTCTTGCCGGCATTCGCCCGAAACTCTACGGGCAAGGTCTGGCTGTGCGCGACTGGATCAGCGTGGAAGATCACTGCAGTGCCATCTGGACTATTCTCACCCGAGGCCGCATCGGGGAAACCTACCTCGTGGGAGCCAATGGCGAATACAACAACATTGATGTGCTGCACATGATTCTGAAGCTCATGGGTCGTGACGCCAATGACTTCGACCATGTGAACGACCGCCCCGGTGGCGATAAGCGCTATGCCATCGACGCCACCAAACTTCAGACCGAGCTCGGCTGGGTGCCAAAGTACACCGATTTCAAGGAAGGTCTGGCCGCGACCATCGACTGGTACCGTGCGCACGAAAGCTGGTGGATGCCGGATAAGGCCGGGACTGAGGAAAAGTACCGGAAGCAGGGTCATTGATAGGCCGTTGACAGGCCGCCGATAGGTCACTGACAGCGCAATCAATGAATACCGATTGCGAGATTTGGTGGCGAAAATATATCTTATGTTGTACAATAATCATATATTTCAATTATAAATTGATTATTATGACTTTTAAAGAACGGTAATGCGATGATTCGTTTACAAAGACTTGTTCTAGACAACATGAGGAACATATCGCACGGCGTCTTGGATTTTGACGATCTGCCCGCTGGCGGCAGCGTAACGGGTATCTATGGACAGAATGGATCAGGCAAGACCACCGTTATCGATGCCATCGGGATACTGCGCGCGCTGCTATCCGGGAATATGCTGCCGGACACCGCCGGCGATGCCATTAGCGTCAGCACCGGTCTTGCAACCTTGACGGCGACGCTCCTCATCGGAGGAAAACAGAAGCCCAGCTACCTTGAATACAAGGTGTCCCTGCGTAGAGCGAACCCGGATTCGACGCGAGCGCGCGTCGTTTCCGAGTCGGTTCGCATCGGCGACGATCTCTCACGCCTAGGCAGGGAGGCGTTGGGGCATCGGATGGAGGATTCTGAGACCGATGGTTTCGTGTCAACTCCGGTATATGTGTGGCGCTCCATCGAGGCGGTCACCTCGGTGAAAACCGTGGTCTCACGCACCGCTGATCGTGCGTACATGGAGGGGCGCTCATTCCTGTTCTCGCGGTGTGCCGCGCTTGAAGACCGACCCGATGCCGAGTTCCTCATCGACTGGGTGGTCTCCCGCGTGCGGGAAGCGAATGGTGTGTCCGCCAGATCACTGACATACATCAACGAACGTTTCGATGAGTTCGTACGCCTACGCAAGACCTTATGCGATTACGCGACCAATGATGTCTTCGTATCCACTACCCGTCGTGGCTCCTATGCCGCATATGCGTTCATCCCCATCATGGAGGAGGATTCCGCAGGTCGCAACACAGAGTTTCTGTTCGACCTGTTGCAACCGAACCCGCTGACCCCGGGCCAGGCGAAACGACTTGGACAGACCGTGGAGTCCTTCGACCGCATCCTGCCCACCCTCGTGCCTGGTCTGCATGTCCTGCTGAAGATCGGAACCGCGCCTTCCGGCAAAGATGGCGAGGACCGGGTCACCGCGGAGCTGTTCTCGCGTCGTGGCGATATCACGGTCCCATTCCGCTGTGAGAGCGAAGGCATCATACGCATCACCGCGCTGCTTGGCTATCTCAAGCACGCGTATAACGACGAGAACGCGCTGGTTGCCGTGGATGAGTTCGACTCCGGCGTGTTCGAGTTGCTGCTCGGTGACATGCTGTACCAGTTGGCGGACGGGTGCGCAGGGCAGCTGGTGTTCACCGCCCATAACCTGCGTGCGTTGGAAGTGCTGCCGAACGGCTGCATTCGCACTACAGTGACCGATCCCAATAACCGGTTCGCGATCATCCCCCGCAAGTCCTCCACGAACAACCAGCGCCGACGGTACCTGACGGCCAGCGAGCTCGGCTGGAGCGGCCCCGACATCTATGATTCGCCCATACCACGCATGTTCGGCAACAGTCTCTATGCCGCCGGCCATCCCGATGAGGACGATGACATCGACGACGATCTGGCAGCACTCAACACCTCCGGAACGAAGGTGAACCGTGGCTAAACGCAAGATCGTCCTGCTGGTCGTAGAAGGAGCAAGCGACGCCAGCCTGCTCGTGCCGGCATTCTCGTCGTTAATCGAGAACCGCCTATTCCAAGGGCAGGAATTCCACTGCGACGTGTTGACTGCGCCAAACCACCGTGAGGAGTTCCGGCGTCGTAACGGGTTCTATCCAGCGGACAATCCTGTCCAGACGGTGCGCGAACTCGTGGAGTACTACCTCAGAGACCACGACCGCACCTGGGGCCAGCTCGGCCATGTCATCCAGATCTGCGACCTAGACGGGGCGTTCACATCTGACGACCGAGTGCGGGAAGACCCATTGGTGGATGGAACGCAATATTCAACGACCGACATCATCACGCCAAGCCGCACTATCCTGATTGCGGATCGCACGACCAAGCGAAACGGCGTGGATGCCTTGCTGAAACTCGATGGGTTCAGGAAGAAGAACGGCCGCGCCACGCTCATGGTCCCGTACCGCCTGTTCTACGTCAGCCGCAACCTCGAACACGCATTTCGCGGTAGGATTGACAATCTAGACGCACAGCACAAGCAGAGCAGCGCCATCAAACTAGCAGACCGCTTTACCCGCAACCCGAACCTGTTCTCTACAACCCTTCAATCTCTTCGGCGAATACACGGCAATCCGACAACGTGGGAGGAATCTTGGCAATATGCCATGCAAGACCTCCACTCACTCGAACGCGGTAGCAACCTCGCATTCGTGGAGCCATACTTGGCAGGCGAACTGCGGTAAATCCATCAGAATAGTTTCAGAACCATAGCTGGTCCGAGCCCAGCTAGACACCAAAGTTGGAAAACGTAGCCCAGTGCACCTTATTCTGGTTATAAAACGTAAGAACAGGGCTCAAATTTGGTTGGAAAACGTAAATTATGGCGCTATTGCTGTTTTCGTGGGTGGGGTTTCTCCGTTGAGTTGTTGAGGGAGTAAGAGAAGAGCGCTTTCCGGGTAGGATGTTTTCGACCAAGATAAACAAACAACCGCAAAGCGCCTGATGAACAGCATATTCAACCAACTTCTCAACGTCCCCGGGTTCTAGGTAAAAGTGCAACGCCTGTCTATGGTTGGAAGTGTTCAAGTCCACAACCGAAGAGAAAGCGTTGCACTCGATATGAAAGCCTATTCCCACCTGTCGGCACAGGAACGCATCCGGATCGACGAGCTGAGGAACCGCGAGGGGCTCGGCGTGTGCCAGATCGCGTTGAGGATCGGCCGCGACAAGTCCACCGTCAGCCGCGAGCCGGGACGCGGCCCGTGGTTCGCGTCCGACGAGAACGAGTCCTACCGGCCCTACAGGCCGAAACGGCTGAAGGCTGTATTTCGTCAAATTGAGGTGGACGTGTTCGGCACTTAATCCGAACACCGTCGGCGTTCAACTTGAACACCGACGGCGGTTGGTTCCTTGTTTTGTTGTTTGTCTGGTTTATTTCATGAGGGAGTGTCTGTTCCGGTAGGATTCGCCGTGGAAGCGGAGGATACTGCCGTGGTGGACGATGCGGTCGATGACCGCGGCGGCCATGTCCCCGTCGCCGAACACGTCGCCCCATCTGCCGGACTCGAGGTTCGAGGTGAAGATGACGCTGCGGGTCTCGTAGCTGTCCGCGATGACCTGGAACAGAAGCCTGGCCCCGTCGATGTCGATGGGCAGGTAGCCGAGCTCGTCGATGATGACCAGCCCGGCCCTGCCTATCGACTTGAGCTCGGCGTCCAATCTGTTGTCGTCCTTGGCCTTCCTCAAGCGCATGACCAGGCTGGAGGCGGTGAAGAACCTCACGGGTATCATGCGTTGGCATGCGAGCATGCCGATCGCGATGGCCAGGTGGGTCTTGCCGCAGCCGACGTCGCCGTAGAACACGAGGTCCTCGGCCCGGTCGACGAATTCCAGGCTTTCCAGCTGTTCGCGGCCCCGGTCGGCGGGGAACGAGGCCATGCCCCGGTCGTATCCCTCCAGGGTCTTGCTCTGGGGGAACCCGGCCTGTTTGAGCAGCCGCCGCCGTTTGGATTCGGCCCGGCTCGCGTTCTCCTTCTCGAACAGGTTGGCCAGGAAGCCGAGCTGGCCGGGCGTGGCGTCCGCCAGGGCCTTCTCGAGCACGCTGTGTGTCAACGGCAGGTTGCGGGCGAGGCCCATGACCTGTTCCGGCGTGGCCTTGTCAAGAACGCGGCCGCCGCGCTGCCGCGGTTTTTGCTGGCTCATTCGGCCTCCTTCATGTATTTGTCGTAACGCTTCAAATCCTGCCCGCCTTCGGTTCCCGCACCCTCGAGGATGCGTTTGGCACATGTGCCGATCGCCGCGCGGTCGACGGTCCGTCCCGCGTTGATTGTGTTTTAGCAAGTTGGCGTCCGCTTTGTGAGCGGTGTTTTTCCGCAGTGTAG
>OCAL01000654.1_pt1 | contig 11091 bp, 7 predicted proteins | sample 1477141 | NCBI WGS metagenome assembly OCAL01 (sample SAMEA2580295, study PRJEB22360) | human gut metagenome | biome: human gut; feature: human-associated habitat; material: faeces | place: Denmark | collected 2008/2010
CCCGCGGCGGCGGCGGAGCCGCAGGCTGAACAGGCTGAGCAGACTGGGCGGACTGAGCCGGCTGGGCGGACTGAGCCGGCTGGGTCGGCTGAGACGGCATATTCGGAGTGTTACCACTTGATGCGTTGTGATTGTTATACGCCGAATTGCCGCCCTGGGGGTCGTTGTTCAACATATTCTTCCCTTGAATGATGATAAACGGGCTGCTTTGAGCAGAATACCCTTTCCGACCCCCGTTGCGGGTGATTCGTATCAGTAGTTGGACTTGCGCATCACGCCTTACGTTTCACATTATGTTTCACGCTCGGCACATTGCATTGCGCGTCACGCCTTGCTCATCATACGCAGGACGCACTTGCGCAATTCGGACGCGACGAGCACGACCATCGCCAATCCAAGGCATTCGACCCACGCGCCGGCGGACAGAGGCATCGTGCCGAACGCGGTGTTGAGGAACGGCACGTAAATCACCACCACCTGCAACAGCGCAGACAACGCAATCGCACCCCACAGCCACTTGTTGGCGAACAGCCCCACGAACACCGACTGGTCATGCGAGCGCGAGCACAACGCGTTAAGCATCTGCGCGAAGACCAGGATGGTGAAGCCCATCGTGCGCGCTTCCGTCATCTGCGCGTCATGTCCGATGGCATCCACGGAACGGTCCGTGAACAGACCTCCGGCGAGGTGCATGTCCATGCCGATCAGCGTGACGGCGGCCATGATGATGCCGATGAAGATGATGTCGCCCCACATCTGTCCGTCGATCACACGATCGGTGAGTTTGCGCGGTTTGCGTGCCATCACGTCGTCGGTGGACGGGTCGACACCCATGGCGAGCGCCGGAGCTGCGTCGGTAAGCAGGTTGATCCACAGCAGCTGCGTGGCGAGCAGCGGCACGGTGACACCTTGGCTGCCAGGCTGGGTGATGCCGAGGAATCCGGCGAGCATCACACCGCCGAAGACCGTGAAGACCTCACCGACGTTGGAGCTCAGCAGATAGCGCAGGAACTTACGGATGTTGTCGAAAATGCCACGGCCTTCGCGTACCGCCTCGACGATGGTGCTGAAGTTGTCGTCGGCGAGGATCATCTTGGCGCTCTGCTTGGTAACTTCGGTACCGGTGATGCCCATCGCGACGCCGATGTCCGCGGTTTTGACGGCGGGAGCATCGTTTACGCCGTCGCCGGTCATAGCCACGATATTGCCTTGCCGTTGCAGCGATTCGACGATTTTCAGCTTGTGTTCCGGCGCAACGCGCGCGTACACGGATATTTCGCGGGTGGCGTTGTCGAACGCCCGCTCATCCGGCAGTTCGTCGAGTTGGACACCGGTGAGCACTTTGCCGCTCAAGTCGTCGGCGCCGGCCGCACTGCCGTTCCGGTCTGTTTCGATGATGCCCAGATCGCTGGCGATGCGTGCCGCGGTAAGCGGATGGTCACCGGTAATCATGACGGTGCGGATGCCGGCGCGATGCGCTTCGGCGACGGAATCGCGCACCTCCGTACGCGGCGGATCGATGATGCCCACCATGCCGACCCAGATCAGGTCGCTTTCCAGCACATCGCTTTGGTCGGCGATGTCGGCCACATGCCCGGCCGCGTTGATGCGCACGCCCGGCACGTCGGCGAGCGATGCTGTGCCGAGCGGCCGGGACGCCTGGCCCAACGTGCGGTACGCTTCGGCGGACAGGCGTTCCACGGCGGCGAGGATCTGCTGGCGATCGCCTTGCGTCATCGGTCGTACGGCACCGTTGACCGCGATGCGGCTACAATAGCCGAGCAACACGTCGGGGGCACCCTTGGCGAAGACGGTGAGGCGACCCGCATCGGCGTTGTCCTGTGCGACGACGGCCATGCGTTTGCGGTCAGAGGTGAATGGAATCTCACCGACGCGCGTGTAGTTCGCGTACTTGCGATCGGCCTTCACCTTGCGTGCGGCGACGATAAGCGATACTTCGGTCGGATCACCGACAGCTTCCCACGTGGTGGCGGAGGCTGCGGAAGCCTCTCCAGCATCAACGTTTTCGCGTAGCTCACCGTCGTTGGCCAGCGCACCCACGGCGAGCACGGCGACGGCTTCGAGTTGTGCGGCGTCCTGCGCGGGCGACGGGGTGGGCATAAGCCCGGCATCGGGAATCGCAATCATTCTGCCTTCTGGCGCATAGCCGGTCCCAGTCAGCTGCACCTCGCCGCTCGGCGTGACCACGCGTTCCACCGTCATCTCGTTGCGGGTGAGCGTGCCGGTTTTGTCGGAGCAGATCACTGACGCGGAACCGAGCGTTTCCACGGAATGCAGTTTCTTGACGATCGCATGATGTTCGGCCATGCGGCGCACGCCGAGCGCGAGCACGACTGTCAGAATCGCGGCGAGCCCTTCCGGCACGGCCGCGACAGCCAGCGAAACGGATAGCAGCAGCGAATCGATTACGTCGTGGATGTCGTTGAAGCCTTCGGTCAGTGCAAGCGCCACCAGCACGACCGCCGCGATAATGCACACCGCGATGCCGAGAATCTTGGAAACGTAGTTCATTTCCTTCTGCAGCGGACTGTCATCATCATCCGTGGCCTGCAGAAGGTCCGCGATTTTACCGACCTGCGTGCGCATGCCGGTGCTCGTCACGATTGCGCGGCCGGTGCCTTGCGTCACGGATGTACCGTTGAACACCATATTGGCGCGATCACCGAGGGCTTTGGCCTCGGCAAGCGTATCGACGTTCTTGCCGACCGGTACGCTTTCGCCGGTCAGGCTCGCTTCCGCCACGCGCAGGCTGGCGGCGGCGAGCAGACGTCCGTCGGCGGGAATGGAGTCGCCTTCACCGAGCACGACCATGTCTCCCGGCACCACGTCGACGGTGTTGATGCGTGCGATTTTGCCGTCGCGCAGCACGTTGGTTTGCGGCGCGGTCATTTGGGAGAGCGCTTCGACGGCTTCTTCCGCTTTCGATTCCTGAATGTAGCCGAGTACCGCGTTGACGATAAGGATAAGCACAATGACGATGGCGTCGAACGGCAGTATTTCGCCGCCTTCCGCGCCTGGCGCAGCGTTGGCTTTTTCGATGAACCATGCGATGAGCGAGATGCCGGTGGCAGCGAGCAGCAGGTAGACGAGGGGGTCTTTGAACTGCGCCAGGAACTTCTTCCATTTTGGCACGGGTGGTGCGGATGCGAGCTCGTTCGGCCCGTATTGCGCGAGTCGGCGTTCAGCTTCGGCTTGGCTCAGACCGGTGTTCGGATCGACGCCGAGCGATGCGGCCACGGCTTGCGCGTCGGCAAGCGACGGGTCGATTTGTGGCGGCTGCTGGTTTTGCTGACCCTGCCGAATCTGCGTGCGATCGCCCGTAGCGGAATCGCCGTCAAAATTGGCATGGGACTGGATGGACTGATCTTTCTTGCGATCATCCATGGTGACCTCCTTGGGAGCGCCGCGGAGTAGTCAGCTCTCCCCCGTCTTACGTATGCCTCGAATCGCGGAAATCGAAAATCCGCGGAATCGCAAGCATTTTGCAAAGGCGAGGCAACGCTGCGCGGTTGTGGGCACCGGGCGGACGCCATCGGCGCATCCTGCTATTATCGCACATCCTCGGCGTGTGAAAAATGGACATGTGGCGGAACGATGCATGGCACGCGACGGGTGCACGATACCATGAAGTGTGATATATTATCGGTAGTTAGTAAAATTCATTACTAAACGGTCGTGCAACATCGCACGGCGCAACCGCAACGATGCAGTGACACCAAGTAATACAGGGGGATGCAAGATGGCAGATACAGCCGAACTCGCAATCGTACATGCAACCACGGCAAGTGCAAGCTGGCTCACCGATCCGACGGTGTTCGCAGCGAACCGCAAGCCGGCACATTCCAGCCACCGATATGTCATCGGCGAGACGAGCGAGCCGAAGCAGAGCCTCGACGGCGAATGGAAGGTTCGTATCGAACAAGCGCGCAACGTGGACGTGGAAAGCGCTCCGTTCGCGGCCGTCGATTTCGAGGATGGCGATTTCGGCGCGATCGAGGTGCCGGGCCACTTGCAGATGGCCGGCTATCTCAAGAACAAGTACGTCAACATCCAATATCCGTGGGACGGTCACGAGGATCCGCAGGCGCCAAATATTCCGGAAAACAACCATGTGGCAATCTACCGCCGTCGATTCGCGCTCGACGCGCAGCTTGCGCGCACGCTGGAAAACGACGGCACGGTCAGCCTCACCTTCCACGGTGCCGCCACCGCGATCTACGTATGGCTTGACGGCACGTTCGTGGGTTACGGCGAGGACGGATTCACGCCGAGCGAATTCGATGTGACGGAAGCGCTGCGAAACGGCAATGGCAACGCCGCCGATTCCCCCGAAGCCGAGCATACGCTCACCGTCGCCTGCTACGAATATTCGAGCGCCTCTTGGCTGGAAGACCAGGATTTCTGGCGACTGCACGGCCTGTTCCGCACCGTCGAGCTCGCCGCCCAGCCGCATACGCACGTCGAAACCGTGCAGCTTGAAGCCGACTACACCGCAGCCGACACCGCCGGTACGGCCGACACCGCCGAACTCAACGCGGCACTCACCTTGCGCAACCCCGCCGACGCGATGACTATCGAAAGCACGCTGCGCGACGGCGACGGAAATGTCGTATGGGAATCAACGCAGGCCTGCAACGGCGAAATCGCCCTTAATTCCGGCAAAATGACGAACATCGCGCCGTGGAGCGCGGAATCGCCGACGCTGTACACGCTGACCGTACGCGTCGTCGGACATGACGGCGCCATCATCGAAACCGTGACGCAGAAGATCGGCTTCCGCACGTTCCGCATCGAAAACGGCATTATGACGCTCAATGGCAAGCGCATCGTGTTCAAGGGCGCGGACCGCCACGAATTCGACGCGAAGCGCGGCCGCGCGATCACCCGCGAGGACATGCTTTCCGACGTGGTCTTCTGCAAGCGGCACAACATCAACGCCATCCGCACCTCCCACTACCCCAACCAGGAGTATTGGTACGACCTGTGCGACGAGTACGGTCTGTATCTGATCGACGAGACGAATATGGAGACGCACGGCACGTGGGTGGCAAACAATGTCGAGCGTCCTGAAGACGGCATCCCCGGCAGCCGCCCCGAATGGGAGGGCGCGTGCGTGGACCGCATCAACAGCATGATGCGCCGCGATTACAACCATCCGAGCGTGCTGATCTGGTCGCTTGGCAACGAGTCGAGCGCGGGCGAGGTGTTCCGTGCGATGTATCGCCACGCGCACACGATTGATCCGAATCGTCCGGTACATTACGAGGGTTCCGTGCACATGCGCGAATTCGAGGATGTGACGGACATCGAAAGCCGTATGTACGCGCATGCTGACGAAATCGAACGCTATCTGAACGACGGCAGCCCGGCACATACGGACGGTCCAAAGAAGCCGTACATTTCCTGCGAATACATGCACGCAATGGGCAATTCGTGCGGCAATATGGACGAATACACGGCGTTGGAACGCTACCCGATGTACCAGGGCGGTTTCATTTGGGATTTCATCGACCAGGCAATCGAGACCAAGCTGCCCGACGGCACGACACGCATGTGCTACGGCGGCGATTTCGGCGATCGTCCAAGCGATTACGAATTCTCCGGCGACGGCCTGCTGTTCGCCGACCGCACCCCCTCGCCGAAAGCGCAGGAAGTCAAGCAGCTGTATGCGAACGTGAAAATTGCGGTTTCGGTCGATGAAGCGCGTATTACGAACGACAATCTGTTCGTGTCTACGGGCGATTATCGCTTCGTGCTGCGGATTTTGGCCGACGGCAAGCCGGTATGGTCGACTACGCGCCGTTTCGACGTGGCCGCCGGCGAGAGCGCTTCATTCGAAGTCGATTGGCCGGTTGATGACTACCGCAGCAACGCCGAAGAGCTGGTTTTGGAGGTATCGCAGCAGCTTGGCAACGCTTGCGATTGGGCACCGGCCGGCTACGAGCTGGCGTTCGGCCAGTGCGTGGTGGCAGGTGCGAAGACCACTGCAGATGCCGTTGACGCGGCCGGAGCTCCGGCCGACGGCACCGTCACCCTTGGCCGCTGGAACGCCGGCGTGCGCGGACAGGGTCGTGAAGCACTGTTCTCCCGCACACAAGGGGGTATGGTTTCATATACGTTCGGCGAGCGCGAATTCGTGCTGCGCCGCCCGTCGATCACCACGTTCCGTCCGCTGACGGACAACGATCGCGGTGCTGGACACGCTTTCGAACGTGCCGCGTGGGCGGTCGCAGGAAAGTATGCGCGTTGCGTCGACTGCGCGATCGCAAATCGTGGAGAAAATGCCGTGGAAGCCACGTATACGTACGAATTGGCGATTCCGCAGCGCACGAAAGTGACGGTCCGTTACGTTGCCGACACGGCCGGCCTCGTTTCGCTCGACGTCGAGTATCCAGGCGAGAAGAACGGCGATCTGCCAACGATTCCGGCGTTCGGTATCGAATGGGCGCTGCCGGTGGAATATGCGAACCTGCGATTCTACGGCGCCGGTCCGGAAGAGACGTACGCCGACCGCAGGCACGCGAAGCTGGGTGTATGGAGCACGACGGCTGGCGATGATTGCGCGCCGTACCTGCTGCCGCAGGAAACCGGCAATCATGAGGATGTGCGTTGGGCGGAGATCACGGACGATTCCGGCCACGGTGTGCGCGTGAAGCGCGGTGCCGGCGCAAAGCCGTTCGCGATGAGCCTACTGCCGTATTCGAGCACGATGCTGGAAGAGGCGCTGCATCAGGATGAGCTGCCGAAGCCGCGTCACATGTTCCTGCGTCTGCTGGCCGCGCAAATGGGCGTCGGCGGCGACGATTCGTGGATGTCGCCGGTGCATGAGCAGTACCAGCTGCCCGCCGACCAGCCGCTCAGCCTCAACGTTCAGCTCAAGCTGTTCTAGGTTCGCGCGGATGTTGTGGAAGCGTATTCGCACATCAGCAACATCCGCACTTACGCAACGTGGCGCGGCCTGCGAGACAATCGCCGGTCGCGCCACGTCCTTCTTCCCCGCTGCCTTACGTCGCGCAGTGCAGTGCGTCCTGCGCCTTGCCGTACAGTTTTCGGCGTTTTGTTGAAAGCTGAAATTGGACATGATGACTAAAATATGAGACACGACTTTAAAACAACAGTGGTTTTAAGGCGCATCTCAAAGAAAAAAGGGGGACATTATGAGCAACCCGAACATGAATCCGAACCCGCAAAGCGGCGGACAGGACGACGCGCAAACCTCGCGTTATTTCGATAATCCTTACGGCTATCCGTATGGCTATCCATACGGTCCCGGCCAACCCAATCCGAACGATTCCAACGGCGAATGGAAGCCCGTAAGCCCCTTCAAACTGATGGAATCGTGGCTGCCGCAGCGTGCGAAGAACGCGATTCGCGGCGCGTACGGCATCATCGGCGTGATCGCCATCGTACTCGGCTTGGCGCTGTTTATTTGGCCGGGTGCGACGCTTAAAATCGCAGCGATCGCGTTGGGCGCATATTTCGTGGTTTCCGGCGTGGTTCGTATCGTCACGGCGATCGTGGAACTCGGTCTGCCGGGCGGCTGGCGTGTGCTGGATATTCTGGTCGGCCTGCTGTTGTCCGTCGGCGGCGTGGTCATGCTGAAGAATTCGGCGCTGTCCGGCGCGACGCTGGCAGTGGTCGTCACCATGGTGGTGGGCGTCGGCTGGATGATGGAAGGCGTGATGGCGCTGGTGGAATCGTGGCGTATGCCCAGTTCCGCATGGGCTGTGATTTACGCGCTGATTTCGATTATCGCTGGCTGCGTGATGCTGTTCTGCCCGGTGGCGTCCACCGGCTGGATGATCATCTTCGGCGGCTGCGCGCTGGTGGTGCTCGGCATTGTGGCGATCGTCCGCGCGTTCACGTTCGGCAAGGTGGGCAAGAAGGGCTGATTTCCCGCAATCGCAACGCCGGCCACACCACCGGTCGCATTGCCTTTTTCTGTCGCACGATTCGGCGTTTCGATACAGACGCCGAATCGTGCGACTTTTTCTTTATGCCGCCCCGCATCGCCGGCAAAATACGATACGAAACCAAAGACGCAACGGAAGATTGACAGCAATCGTAACGCTGCGTTATGCTAGGTGAAACGTTTCGACGAAACGATTCGACGCACAGACGCGCACAGTACGGAACAACCACAGAAAGCGAGCTGAATGACAGGCATCAAAGACGTCGCCCGCGAAGCCGGAGTATCCGCCAGCACCGTTTCCTACGTGCTGTCCGGCAAGCGTTCGATTTCCGCGAAAACCACCGAAAAAGTCATGGCTGGCGTAGACAAGCTCGGCTACACTCCGGACGCCAGCGCCCGCAAGATGCGCGGCATGCGCAACCAGCTCATCGCGCTGAGCTCCCCGATTCGCGGCGACATCAACAAAGCCCGCTACAACGCCTACTTTCTGCACACCGCATGGGCCGCAAGGAACGCTGGCTATGACGTGATGTTGCTGATCGGCCCGGACGCCACGAAAGACATTCGTCGCGTGACGCAAAGCAATCTCGTCGATGGCGTCGTCCTGCTTGACGTCGAACAGGACGACGAACGTGCGGCCGCGGCCATGACCTTCCCCAAGCCGTGCGTGGCGATTGGTTATCCGTCATCGCATGCCGGCTGCGCCTGCGTGGACATCGATTTCGCGCTGATGGGCCGCAAGGCCGTCGATTTTCTGTACGAAAAGGGGCATCGCACCGTCGCGTTCCTGCGCAACAACGAATCCGATTACGACCGCCGTTCCGGTTACGTCATCCTCTTCCGCGAAAGCCTGCTGGCGCACGCGAAGGAGCGTGGCATGACAATCATCGAATCCGAGCATTACGAGGAAGATAGTTTCGATGCGAAGCGGTTCGTCCGCACCATTTTCGCGCGGCCCGACCGCCCATCCGCCATCATCAACCAGGCGAATGCGGGCGTGCTCAGCCAAGTGTTGGTGGAGCTGCACGACAATGGAATGACGATTCCGCAGGACGTTTCGGTGCTGTCGTGCGGCACGTATTTCGAGGGCGAGCCTACGCGCTTCCCCATCACCGAAATGCCGGTCATGCCGGAGGAACTGTGCGCCGAAGCCGTGAATCTGCTGACTTCCGCCATCGAGGAACGCGCCGATATCAACGGTTCCGTCAAGCTCATCGAACCCGCGCTGAAGCGCCGCGGATCCGTTGCGGAAGCGGGGTCCGGCGGCACACAATAAATTTTCTTGCGATTGCCAGCACCGCAGTCGGACACCAATCGCAAGGCCAAGCAATATCGGCAGCATAATTTCATACGGATAATCGAAACGTTTCAACATCGGCCGGCCCCGTTCGGCCGATTGCCAAGATTTTCAGATTTCCAAGTAAGGAGAACAAATATGAATACTATGGCGACTTCCGGTTTCGGCAACGGTGCCCTCGATTCGCTAGCAATCGCGACGGACCACGGCCGTACACGTTGCGTCAACGCCGAAAACCCGACCGGCGGCAAGGGCACTGCAGCCGCTCGGCCCGTCACGTAAGGGCAGCCCTTGCATCCAGACGATCAAGGCGGGCGATTCGGTCACGCTGATGGACGTCGATGGCCCGGGCGTGATTCGCCACATTTGGATGACGGTCACCGACCGCACTTCCCCGACCGGTCCGAACGTACTGCGCAATCTCATCCTCGAATTCTATTGGGATGGCGAGGAGACGCCGTCCGTGCAGTGCCCGATCGGCGATTTCTTCTGCTGCGGTCACGCACAGGCCTGCCGTATCAATTCCATCCCGATCATGGTGGTGCCAAATCGAGGTTTCAACTGCTATTTCGCCATGCCGTTCGAGCACGCGCGCATTGTGCTGCGCAACGATCACAACGAGGACGTGCCGGCCTTCTTCTACCAAATCGACTACACGGAATACGACGCGCTGCCAGCCGATGCGATGCGCTTCCATGCGCAGTGGCGCCGCGAACGCGTCACCGAAATTGCCCGTGACTACACGATTCTCGACAATGTGCACGGCCATGGCGCGTACATCGGCACCTACCTTGCGCTGACCGCGCTGGAAAGCCGCTGGTGGGGCGAAGGCGAAGTCAAGATGTACATCGACGGCGATGAACAGTACCCGACGTGGTGCAGCACCGGAGCGGAGGACTACTTCGGCGGCGCGTGGAGCTTCGCCGACTTCGACGAGCACGGCCGCATGCACGAGAACACGTTCACCGGACCGTACCTGGGATTCCCGTTCTATTCGCAGCGCCTCGCCGCACATCGCGAAAGCGACTACTGGGATGTGGCCACACCCGTCATGCGCGGCCTGTACCGCTGGCACATTCCGGATCCGATTTATTTCGATTCTGACCTGCGCGTCACCTGGCAGCAGATCGGCACCGAGGAAGCCGGCAATTTCGAGCGGCAGGATGACGTCGCGTCGGTGGCATACTGGTACCAGCTTGAACCGCACACGCCGTTCGATCCAATCGGTGACCGTCACTTCCGTCAGCCCCGCTGATTTACGATTATTCCGCTGATTTACGCCGATATCGCCGTATCGTGCGTTGACATGGGAATGGATATGTTCCGTCTCGTGTCAGCGTACGATACGGCGATTGTGTTGTTATGCGGGCACAGTAATCACATTTTCTTCAAGATAACCCGATGATTTTACAATAGAAATGACGATTGCGGCATGCCAGACGCATACCGACGTGCGTATAGTAAAGGCACAACAGAAAAACAACAGAAGAACAAGAAAAACAACACAATAGCGACGCACCGCACGATGTAGAGAAGAAAAAAAGAAGCAAGAAACCAGGCGGTCGTCCGAAAGGAAACATCATGAAGAACAACGACACTTTCAACCAGATCCTCAACTCCAACCTCGCTTCCATCGATCCGGGCTTCGGCCAGTTCGCACTTGCCAAGGCTTCCGCTGATCTGATGAAGAAGGTCCTCAACAAGTAAGACCTTCAAGCAGGAAGGCAAGCCGAACCGCGTCAGGCCATCTCTTTGAAACAGACCGCGTGAGGCAAGGCACCGCCGCAGCGAACGCTGCGGCACCGATTCTCTTCTTTCCGATTTTTTAAATCGCATAGCGGGAGGCCGCGATTCCAACCGA
>OCAL01000659.1_pt1 | contig 11044 bp, 13 predicted proteins | sample 1477141 | NCBI WGS metagenome assembly OCAL01 (sample SAMEA2580295, study PRJEB22360) | human gut metagenome | biome: human gut; feature: human-associated habitat; material: faeces | place: Denmark | collected 2008/2010
AAAAAGCCGATAAAAGTGATACTTGAGGAGACTTCATATGATCAAATCTTTGATTGAAAGGAAAATTACTGGCTACTACTGAATAATCAGATGGACAAATAGCATGGAGGAGGTCAAGTTGCACAGCTGTCAGTCCAGCACAAGTGTAATCACTGCTCCCACTAAGAAAGAGGACTAAGCAATCAGATGTCAACAATGTCTGATCAAGAGATAAATCAGACAAACGATCTAGATACGACTTTATCTTACTCATAACGAATCTTCCCATCCGTCACACGTATCTTTCGACCCCGCCAGTTTATCACAGGAGGAGTCAATAGGACATAAAGAAATAACCATGGAAGCAAGAAATCATTAAGTACTTCGTATAGGACTTCGTCCAAGTGTAGTTGATTCATTAGTATGCTTTGTCTATAAAGGAGCATCCAGATTGCCTTAATCAGTAGTAGAACCAGAGCTACAAGTAGATAAGGCCAACCTAAAAAAAGAGTCAAAAGTATGATTGGAAGAGGCAGAAAACTTGTTAAGCCAATGAGGGTAAAGACCTTGAAGTCCAGGTGTTTTTTTAAATAGATGGAACTAAAGAGAAGCCAACGCTTCATCTGGAGCAAATACTGCGTGGCACTCTTGATGGTCGTACGGACATTACAGGTAACTCGCGTTTGAACAATGGATACCCCTTTACTACTTAGAAAATCAGCCACTGCCAAATCATCACAAAGATAATCTTTGATAGCTGTAAAGAGATCTTGGTCTTTTACAAGATTTACTGGTAGGATATAAAACATTCCATTGATAGAGTGATTGGCTTCAACTTGTGCCATTGTGAAATAGGTGATTAAGGAATTGCCATTGACGAATGCTGCTACCAGCTTGGACCAGAAATTGCTTCTCTCTTGGTTATAGGGTATCCCAGTCAAAATGACTTCTTGACCCAGATAGGCAGTCAGTTCCCCCATTTTAGAAAAATCAATTACACTATCATCGTCCAAAACAATGAGGTAAGGTCGGGTCAGATCCTCTACAACTTGCTCAATCTTATAACTCTTTGGATTAATCCCCTGAGGGACATCTTCAATAAGAAAGATTCGTATACGCTGAGAAAATAACTCATCTTGGCAAATTTTGTTTGCTACACGCTGAGCTTCTGTGTCAGACTGGTCAATTAACCAGTAAAATTCTACTGTTTTTGTTTGCTGCAGATTGGCTCGTAAATCACTCTCCAAGCGAGGGTCACCGGAGAGAATTGGTTGGACCACTGTAAATAGATTTTCTGGGAAGTCAGTAACATCAGATTTGCCTTTTTTGTAATAGATTAGTGACAGTAGCCATCGAACGAGGAAGAGAAGGAGATAGGCGACTGCTATAATTATAAAAATTAGTTTCATATGTTAAGTCCCTTTCGTAAATATCTAGAAATGAAATGTATAATCCATTTTTGAGGGAGTAGCTTTCCTAGATAAATCAACAATCGATAGCGAAGACCAACAACAGCATAGGGAGTCCCCTGTTCAAATAATCGATACAACTGACGTGCTACTCTATCAGGCTTCATCTGAAAACGACTACCTCCTAGAGCATCAACGAGTTTTTGAGAGAAAATGGGGGTTTGGACTGGTCCAAGAAGGTAAAGCGAAATTCGGACCTGAGAATCTGCATTTATTAGCTCCTCATGGAGGGCTAGAACGTAAGTTTGCAGAGCAGCCTTACTGGCACTATATGCCGCTAAATAGGGATGGGGAAAAAGAGCTGCCAGTGAAGAAAGTTGGACTAGCCGGATTTTCCGATTTTTCTGCACTAGCAATTTCATTAGCTGGACTGGAGCATGGTAGTTCACCTGCCAGAGCTCTTGTTCCTTTTCTGTGGCTAAATCACTCCCTATGGAGAAAGTAGCTAGTCCTGCACAATTGACCAGAAGGTCTGCATCTAATACCTTTCCAAAATTCTCCAGTGCTTCCTTATCACACAGATTTAAAACCTTGATTGAAAGTTGAGCCTTGCTTCCAGCTAATTCTTTTTGCAGTTGGGATAATTTGTCTGGATTTTGGCCAACTAGAACCAGAAAATCAAGATGTTTTGCCAGTTCAGTCGCTAGGTGACGTCCAATTCCTCCTGTAGCTCCTAAAATAATTGCCTTGCTATATGAGTCTGTTGTTTGCATAACTCTAGTTTATCAGATTTTACTGAGACAGAAAACTACTTCTCAATTCCTATGTAAAGAACATTTGTTATGATGGAAGTGAGTTAGGAGATTCTAAAAAGAATATTGAAAAGTTTTGTGATAAAGTATTTGTGGCAAGCTTTGATTGATTAATGGATAAAAAATCTTACTTAAAAAGTGTATCTATTCAGAGAAAATGATTTTAGGTAGTATTTGATTTTGAGTAGTTCTTTCAAAAAAAATTTGCTATGCTAGTGTTATGGGAAAACTAAAAATTGATGTGGTTATCGTCCCATTAAGTGGGCACCTTTATCCAACCATGAATCTGCTAATGCCTTTATTAAAAAATCCTCGCTATGATATTCGTTTATTCACAGGACAACAGAAACGTGCAGTAGCTGAGGCAGCAGGCTTTAAGGTTGTTACTATTCTTGAAGGTCATGAGGCAGACTTTGAAAGGGTGGCTATTAATAAGGAGCAATTGGGACTTTTTTCTGCTTATCGTCAGCTATCAGCTGGTCTTGATATTATTAATCTTGTTTCCGATCAATTACTAGCGGAATGGGAAGTAAACCGACCTGATTTAGTTATTGCCGATTATGTTAGCTTGTCGGGTGGACTTGTTGCAGAGCAAATGGGGATCCCGTGGATAACGACAATGGCTACACAATTTGCTATTGAAACGACGGATGGTCCTCCTTGTTTCTTCGGAGGAATGGGAAGTCCGAAGAATCGTAATCAATTGATTCAACAATGGCTAGGCAGAAAAATGACACGTTTTTTGAAGTATTCCGCCGCTTTTTTATTACGAAATCGATTAAAACGCTATGGTTTTAAGATGTACGACCAAAATGGACAAGAGAGCATCTATTCACCGTATTCTATTTTAGGAATAGGTATGAAAGAATTGGAAATCAAAAAAGGATTCCCAGAACATTATCTCTGGGTGGGTCCAACTGGAGGTTCAGTTGAGCGATGTGAGGATTATCCTCTTGATTTGTCGCCTTTTGCAAATCGTAAAATTGTCTTTGTGACTTGTGGTACCCAATTGGACTGGGCAAAGAATAATTTGATATACCAAACGAAGCTGTTAGCTAAGTCTCATCCTGAGTGTCAGTTTTTTGTAACTTTAGGTCTTGGTGGACAAGAATTCCAATGCCAAAAATTAATGGATAATGTTTCAGTGGTTTCTTATCTTCCCTACAATGAGTACATTCCCCAGATGGATTATGTTATTCAGCATGGTGGTTCAGGTATTTTTTTCCAATGTATTATAAATAACAAGCCAGCCCTAATACTGCCACACGATTATGACCAGTATGACTATGCTATTCGTGGACTTGAGGCAGGTGTAGCTTTGACTGTTAAAAGAGAGGATGATAAGGCAATTGGGAAAGCTTTTGAGGCGTTGTTGGCTAAGAAAGATTGGTCAGAGCTAAAGGCTTTAAGTCATGCTGCCAAGTCATATCATCCTACAGAAGTAGTGGAGGGTGAAATTGCTCGCCTACTGGCAGACAAGGAGAAAAAACGATGAAGAAAGTTTTAGTAACGGGGGCTACAGGTTTCTTAGGCAAATATGTCGTGGAAGAATTGGTTGATCACGGTTATCAAGTCCGAGCTTTCGGTCGTAATCATACAATTGGCCAATCTCTGGTAAATGCCTCTGTGACCTTTGTTCAAGGAGATTTGACAAACCAAGAGGATTTGACCAAAGCTTGTCAGGAAATGGATATGGTCATTCATGCCGGTGCTTTGTCAACTGTCTGGGGTCCTTGGGAAGATTTTTACCAAACGAATGTCTTAGGAACTAAATATGTCCTTGAGGCTTGTCGTGAGGCTAATATCAAGCGCTTAGTATATGTGTCGTCTCCAAGTATTTATGCAGCGCCTAGAGACCAGCTTGGTATCAAAGAAAGCGATGCCCCTCAGGAAAATAGGCTTAACAATTACATTCGAAGTAAATTGGCATCAGAAAAACTATTTAAAGATTATCCTGATGTGTCTAGTGTTATATTGCGACCTCGTGGACTTTTTGGGATTGGAGACACCAGCATTTTGCCACGTGTTCTTAATCTTAGCCAGAAGATCGGTATTCCTTTGATTGGTGATGGTCGTCAACTGATGGATATGACCTGTGTGGAAAATGTTGCTTTGGCTATTCGTCTGGCTTTGGAAACTCCTCAAGCAGCTGGAGAAGTTTATAATATTACCAATGGAGAACCCAGAGTATTTAGAGACTTGATTGAGGAAACCTTGAGAGGTTTGGGCTATCCCATCCGTTATCGCAAAATCCCAGCTCCACTTGTGTCTGCTATTTCAAGTAGTTTGGAGTTTATTTATAAGAATCTAAAGCTCAAAGGAGAGCCAGCCCTAACACGCTATACCTATTATTTGCTACGCTATAGTCAGACTTTGGATATTAGCAAGGCGGAGCGTGACTTGGGCTATCGGCCTAAAATAACGATTTCAGAAGGGATTGAACAATATGTCCAAGATTATCGAAAGCATTGATTATTTTCCTGCGGGATATTGTACAAGCTATACTGGTCTTTTGTTCAAGAAAGTTAAGAATAAAAAAATGACCTTTCCAGCCGGTGTCTTTCTAATCAAACACAGAGATAAAGGCTATCTGCTTTATGATACAGGTTATCACTACGATATTAAGACCAAGCTTCGCTATGGCTTGTATCGTTTGGGAACGCCGGTGCAGATGACAGAAAAGGATCAGATTTCAAGCTTGTTGAAGGCGAGGGGGATTAGACCTGAGGACATTACCTATGTTATGCTTTCCCATCTGCATCCTGATCATTTGGGAGGAGCTGGCTTCTTTCCTAATGCGAGCTTCCTTCTGACTCAGGAGGTTTATGAGGTTTATCAGAAGCCTAAGTTGAAGGATTTGATTTTTAAGGAATTTTTACCAGCCTCTTTTGAGAAACAGTTAAGAGTAATCAAGGCTAATCAACAAAACTCAATTTTTCCTTATCATCCGACCTGTGATTTATTTGGAGATGAAAGTATCTTGGTAGCCTCTGTTGATGGCCATGCCAAGGGTCAGGCTTGTCTCTACTTTCCAGATTATAATCTTTTTATCGCAGCGGACTTGTGCTGGGGTGTCGATTTGCTACCTTATACGAAACAAATGCACCTCATTCCGTCCTTGGTTCAGGATAATATGTCGGATTATATTAAGGGAACTGAGTTACTAGAGGACATCCTAAAAGATGGGACGGAAGTACTAGTTAGCCATGACCCTGTAGAAAGGATAGAGCGTATCTTGTATGAAAAAAATAACCTTTCTTAAAACCTTTATCCAAACCAGATGGCTTCACAACTTCAAAACGAGAGCAGACCTAGAAGCTTATCAGAAAAAGCAATTATCTAACTATATGGATTTTCTAAAGCGAGAGTCTCCTTATTTCAAAAATGGTGTCCCTACTGACTTTGACCATATGGATAAGACCTTTATGATGGCGCATTTTAATGAGTTAAACACTCAAGGCATCGATCGTGATGAGGCTTTAGTCTTAGCTATTGAGAGTGAAAAGACTCGTGACTTCACCGAACTTAAAGGTGAAGTAGCTGTTGGTTTATCTTCAGGAACATCGGGACATCGTGGCCTCTTCATCACGACTGAGAAAGAGCGAAGCATGTGGGCGGCAGCTATTTTAGCTAAGATGTTGCCCAAGGGTCATCTTTTTGGCCACCGAATTGCCTTTTTCCTGAGAGCAGATAATGAACTCTACCAGACTATCAATACAGCATTGATACGATTAGAATACTTCGATATTTTCAAAAATACAGATGAACATATTGAACGTCTTAATCATTATCAACCGACGATTGTTGTGGCACCAGCTTCCATGTTAATAGAGTTGAGCAAGCGTCTTAAGGCAGGAGACTTGTCTATCTCACCGCAAAAAATTGTCTCTGTAGCAGAAATTTTAGAGGATAGTGATAGAATTCGCATTTCGAGCGCTTTTAAGCTCCCCATTATTGACCAGGTTTATCAAGCGACGGAAGGTTTTCTAGCCTGCACTTGTTCTGCAGGACATCTTCACCTCAATGAGGATATCATTTTTGTAGAGAAAGAGTATCTGGATGAGCGTCGATTTTATCCAGTAATAACGGATTTCAAGCGAAGCAGTCAACCTGTTTACCGCTACAAACTTAATGATATCTTGGTTGAGAATCCTGAACCTTGTTCATGTGGTTCTCATTATACAAGGATTGACAAGGTCGAAGGTCGCTCTGATGACATCTTCTACTTTGAAGGTCAGGATGGAGGACAGGTGACAATCTATCCTGATTTTATCAGGCGTTGTATTCTCTTTGTGGAAAATGTTGGAGACTATCAAGTCAAGCAACATTCAGAGAAGATTGTTGAAGTCTGTCTCAGCCAACGAGACGAGCAAGTAGAAGCAGCAATCACAGCTCAGTTTCAACTCTTGGCGCAGCAAAAACAGTTTAAGGTTCCGGAAATCCATTTTTCCGATTATCATTGGGATACCAGTCGAAAACTCAAACGTATTCAGCGTTTATGAAAGGATGAATGACAATGACAGAAGTAAAAAGACATGTTGAAATCGCAGGTTATGGCGTTTGTCTTCCAAAACAAACCGTACAATTCAAAAACCAAACACGTTATCGTGTTGTAGAAGATGAAGAAACACAGTTAGATTTGGCTGAAGTGGCTATCCAACGAGCTCTTGAAAATGCCAATTTGAAAATTGAAGACATAGATTGTCTTGTCTCAGCCAGTGCAGTTGGTGTGCAGCCTATTCCTTGTACAGCAGCCTTGATTCATTGCCATCCCAGCCATGGATATCAATACGACTTGTACAAGTTTTATCTCAGCTTTATCAACAATGTCCTACTTGATTGAAGCTGGTGAATACCATCGTGTCTTGATTGTATCCAGTGAAGTTGGAAGTTTGGGGCTTAATCCGAAACAAAAAGAAAGTTTTGAACTCTTTAGTGACGGAGCAGCAGCCTTTATCTTCCAAGCAAGTTCTCAAGACAAAGGGGTTATTGCAAGTCTTCAACATACCTGGTCAGAAGGTGCCCATGATACTGAAATCCGTGGAGGTTTGACTTCTTACCATCCTAAAAAATATTCAGAAAAGACAAAAACGGACTTTATGTTTGATATGAAGGGCAAGAAGATTCTCCTCTTATCAGCACATAAGCTTCCTGATATGTTCCAAGAATTCCAAGAGAAAACTCACTTAGCTCTCGCCGATGTGGACTACATCATTCCCCATCAAGCTAGCCGTGCCTTATCTTTGGTTATGGATAAATTGGGTATTGCCGAAGACCAATACCTTAATATAGTTACTGACTACGGAAATATGGTTTCTGTATCTGTTCCATTCGGTTTGGCTTATTCATTAGATCATGGATTAGTTAAAGAAGGAGATGTCGTCTACCTTTTGGGAACAGCAGCAGGTATGACAGTTAACATGCTGGCCTTGAAATTATAATTTCAAGGCTAGAAACGGATAGTGTCAAAATGACGGAAGAACCTCCTTTTGCTTATAACTTAAGTTAGAGTTGACTGAAAGGTCAGCTCTTTTTTCTTGCCTTTACGTCACATGACAAATGTCATGTCATGTCATGACATCTGGTGCTAAAAAGAGAATGACCAAAAAGATATACTTTAGTCATAACTTAGAAATAATAAAAAACGAAAGAGGTCATCTCATGAAAATCAAAACATCTTACCTTATCTACGCTGTTATCGGAACTGTCTTTGCTGGACTTAGCATGTTTACTGACATCTTTGAAAAAGGAAACTTTGAAGCTATCTTCTCAAATTTGGGCATGATTATTGGCTTGTCTATCTCAGCCCTATGGCTAAAAGTTTTATCAATCTTGTCATTAATGAATTGAAAAACTAGGAGGCCCAGTATGAAATTATTGAAAATACTAAGCATCATGCTCCTAGCGGTAATTTGGACCATCCTCTTTGCCTATGTCCTACTTCATGGCAGTAGTGATATTCTCTACAGTGTCATGGGTGTGTCTGTTGCAGCTTGTTATGTTTTTTTAGCCTTCTATCAAAAGAAAGGAAATCACACACATGAGTGAAGCAATCCTTCAAGTCACAAATCTTGTCAAAAAAATCAAAGGAAAAACAATTTTAGACAATATTAGCTTTGAGGTGGGACAAGGCGACTGTCTTGCCTTAATCGGGCCCAATGGTGCTGGTAAAACGACCTTAATGTCCTGTATTCTTGGTGACAAGAAAGCCAGTAGCGGTCAAGTCCTTATCAAGGGTAAAAAGGGGAAAGCACAAGATCAGATTGCGGTCCTTCTCCAAGAAAATACCATTCCCTCTCAATTAAAAGTCATGGAATTGATTACATTTTTCCAAGATATTTCTGAAAATGGCTTATCTAAAGAAGAAATTCAAGCACTCTTACAATTCAAAGACGACCAGTATCAGCAGTTCGCAGACAAACTCTCAGGGGGACAAAAACGTCTTCTTGCCTTTGTCCTCTGTCTTATTGGCAAGCCTGACATTCTCTTTTTAGATGAACCGACAGCAGGGATGGACACTACGACACGCCAACGCTTTTGGGAAATCATCAATGATCTGAAAAAGTCAGGTGTGACTATTCTTTATTCGTCCCACTATATCGAAGAAGTGGAACACACAGCTGACCGCATTTTGGTTCTTCATCAGGGAAAACTCATCAGGGATACTACGCCACATGCTATGCGTAGCGAGGAAAAGGAAAAACAAGTCACCTTACCGAGTCGCTTTGCACCAAGTCTTGACAAACTGGCAGCCATTTATGATGTGACTGAAAAACGTGATGTTGTCACCTTTATGACTAAAGATATTGAAAGTATTTGGAGTAGTTTACAAGCTCAAGGCTGTCGCATTTCTGACATTGAAATTCAAAACAAGACACTTTTAGATAGCCTATTTGATAGCACAAGGGAGGACAAGGCATGAAAGCACTACTTAAAATCGAATGGATAAAAACATGGCGCAGTTGGCCAGTCTTCATCATGTCCATCGGAATGCCCGTCGGATTCTTCCTCTTGTATTCAGGTATGGAAATGAGTCCTGACCCTGAATCACAAAAAGCCTTTATCTTGTCTTATATGTTGACCATGACTGGATTTTCTATGTCTAGCTTTGGTTTCTTTACCTTCCCCTACATGCTTAGAGAGGATCAAACCGATCACTGGTTAACTTACATCGAACATTCAAAAATCAGTATTCAATCCTATTACCTCTCTAAAATCTTTCGAGTTCTTATGAACTTTATGGTTGCTATCCTAGTGACTTTCTGTGTGGGAGCTTTTGTGCGTGATGTTAAGATGCCATTATCACATTGGCTTGGTTCAGGGGCTCTTTTACTCTTGTCAAGCCTAGTCTTCCTATCCTTTGGCTTGCTCCTTGCCCAAATTAAGTCTCAACAAATCATGGCTATCGTCGGAAATATCGTCTTTCTTGGTCTTGCTATTATCGGTGGTTCTTGGATGCCAGTAACCATGTTTCCAAAATGGGTTCAGCACATTTCGGAGTGGACACCCATCTATCATATCAATCAGTTAGTAGTCAATTTCGCAAAAAAAGGGGAATTTTCATGGAAATCGCTCATTTTTATCTTGGTCTATGCTACAATAGCTACAGGCTTAGCCCTTTTTATCAAATCGTACAGAGAAAGTGACCATGTTTAGAAGTTACCAGAAGAATGATTTCGCTTATTTTGTTAGTCTGATTTTCCTTGTTTTCCCAATCTTAGGAGTGTTTGGTGGGTATTTCCCAGTCTGGACCCTAGTTTTGACGGGTCTGTTTACCATCGCTTATCTCCTTATAGTGTATTTGAAAAAAGCTTATAGCAAGTGGATTCCCTTTCTGTGGTTTTACACTCTAGCTTACATTATCTTTATGTCCGTGACCTTCCAGGGTGGCATGATGTGGTTTGTTTTTTTCAATGTTAACCTTCTCGTTTGGCGCTTTGAGGATAGTATATCTTCTTATCGATTCTTTTCCTTTCTAGCGACGCTCTTGATTTTGACGTCATCATCCTTCCAACTGACAGACGATTTGAGTACCCACCTCATGTCCCTGGCTATTACTCTTTTTTCTTTGGGAATGTACTATTTTCAAAGCCGTATGCGTCAGGAGAGAAAGATGGAAGAAGCCCTTGCGGAGCAGAACCGGACCATCAATATCTTGTCAGCTGAAAATGAACGCAATCGTATCGGCCGTGATTTGCACGATACCTTAGGACACACCTTTGCCATGATGAGTCTCAAAACTGAGTTGGCTCTAAAACAGATGGACAAGGAGCAGTATGATGCTGCTAGGAAGAATCTGGAAGAATTGAATCAGATTAGTCGTGACTCCATGTACGAGGTGCGTGAGATTGTCAATAAGCTCAAGTACCGAACGGTAGCTGAGGAGTTACTGGAGCTCGAGCGACTCTTTGACCTATCTGATATTGTCTTGACCGCAGATAGTAGCCTTGACTTAGAAAGTCTGTCGCCCGTTAGCCAGTCGACCTTGTCCATGGTGCTTCGTGAACTGGCCAATAATGTTATCAAACATAGTCAGGCTGAAAGCTGTCAGATTCGTCTAAGACGTGATCATGGTATAGTGCTTGAGTTCGAGGATGATGGTTGTGGCTTCAAGGAAGTCACAGGACAAGAGCTACACAGTATCAGGGAACGTCTCAGTTTGGTAGATGGAGACTTGGAAATCCTGTCTCAATCGCATCCAACCATTATTCGTGTGCATTTGAAAGAGGGAGGAAAAGCATGAAATTATTAGTCGCCGAAGACCAGTCAATGTTGAGGGATGCTCTCTGCCAACTTCTTATGTTGGAAGACGATGTCGAAGATGTCCTTGCGGCCAGTGATGGC
>OCAL01000662.1_pt1 | contig 10989 bp, 9 predicted proteins | sample 1477141 | NCBI WGS metagenome assembly OCAL01 (sample SAMEA2580295, study PRJEB22360) | human gut metagenome | biome: human gut; feature: human-associated habitat; material: faeces | place: Denmark | collected 2008/2010
TTGCACCTATGTTGGCCCTTTACATTCGTTATTTAGGTCAGAGGGAAAATATCCTTTTTTACTCAGGGTTAATTGTTTCTGCTATGGGCTTTTCTAGTCTCTTAAGTACCCCTTATCTGGGAAAATTGGGAGACCGTATTGGGAATCATCGCTTGCTTTTAATGGGGCTATTTTATAGCTTTCTCTTGTATTTCCTCTGTGGTTTTGCCGGTTCAGCCTTGCAACTGGGTATCTTACGCTTTGCCTATGGCTTCGGTGTAGGTGCTCTTATGCCTAGTGTCAATTCTTTATTGACCAAGATGACACCCAAGGAAGGAATCTCAAGAATATTTAGCTTTAATCAAAGCTTTTCATATATTGGACAGGTTTTAGGTCCCTTTGTTGGGTCAGCAGTTGCGACAGGTCTAGGTTATCGCTGGGTCTTCTTTGTGACTGCAATGATTGTCTTTGGAAATTTTGTCTGGTCCTTAATCATCTTTAGAAAATTGCTAGGAGTCAAGAATATAGGTGAGAGTTAAAATCAATTTAAAGTGTAGTGAATGTGGGAGCATCAACTATCTCACAAGTAAAAATAAACAGAATCATCCTGAGAAAATTCAGGTACCCAAATTCTGCCCTAAGGATAGAAAAGTAACCTTACATGTTGAATCTTAAAGGGTTCTATGGTAGAATAAAAAGGACTTTTTCGGAGGAATAACTATGTACGACTTATTATTAACGCTGCTCTTGGTGATGTCAGCTATTATTGTGATTGCGGTATTTATGCAGCCACAAAAAAATCCAAGTAGCAATGTCTTTGATGGTGGTGGGTCAGAAGCACTATTTGAACGTAGTAAACCACGTGGTTTTGAAGCCTTTATGCAACGCTTTACAGGAATCATGGTTTTTCTATGGATTGTAGATGCAATCGTCCTTTCCATTCTCTCAAGTAAGTAATGAGCTGACTGAGGTTGGCTCATTTTTTGCGTTATAGTCAATAAATAAAAGAAAAGGAAATCATGAAAGAAACTATTATAAATTATTTGAAGGAGCATGGGAAATCCAGTGTAAACGACATTGCCCAGGCTCTTAATCATGCTGGGGGAGAAAAGTTCCCTCAGCTCATCAAGGCCATATCAGCCATGGAAAGTAAGGGGCAGTTGCGTTTTAACCGAGATGGCTCTGTATCCTTGCGTCCTAAGAAAGAAAATCCTAATCAGGTGACTGTTGAAGGTGTCTTCCGTGCCAATAAGAATGGCTTTGGTTTTTTGCATGTCGATGACAGTGAAGATGATATGTTCATCGGTCGTAATGATGTTGGCCATGCCATTGACGGTGATACTGTTGCTGTTGTCATCAAGAAGCCAGCGGATCGTTTGCGTGGGACTGCAGCGGAAGCACGAGTTGTTGAAATTGTAGAACGTTCGCTTAAGACTGTTGTAGGGAAATTTATTCTTAGCGACGAGAAAGAACCTTATGCGGGTTACATTAAGTCTAAAAACCAAAAAATTCAGCAGCCAATTTATATCAAGAAAGAACCAGTTGCCCTAGATGGTACTGAAATTATCAAGGTTGATATTGAAAAATACCCTAACCGTCACTATGATTATTTCGTAGGAAGTGTTCGTGACATTATTGGTCATCAGGGGGATGCCGGTATTGATGTCTTGGAAGTTTTGGAATCAATGGATATTGTTTCAGAGTTCCCAGAGGATGTCATGGCGGAAGCAGAAGCTGTCCCAGATGCGCCAAGTCAGGAAGACCTCGTTGGTCGTGTTGACCTTCGTCAAGAGGTAACCTTTACTATTGACGGAGCCGATGCTAAGGACTTGGACGATGCGGTCCATATCAAACGTTTGCCAAATGGTAACTTTGAACTTGGTGTTCATATTGCCGATGTGTCCTACTATGTCACTGAAGGGTCTGCTCTTAACCGTGAGGCTGTAGCACGTGGGACCTCTGTTTATGTGACAGACCGCGTGGTGCCAATGTTGCCTGAGCGTCTTTCAAATGGCATTTGTTCACTAAATCCCAATGTTGATCGCTTGACGCAGTCAGCTATTATGGAGATTACTCCTAAAGGTAAGGTGGTTAATCATAAGATTTGTCAATCTGTGATTAATACAACCTTCCGTATGACCTACAGTGATGTCAATGAGATGTTGGCTGGAAATCCAGAAAAGATTGAGCAGTTTAAGCCAATCATGGATTCTGTATCAGCTATGGCAGAATTGCATAAGATTTTAGAAGACATGCGTGAGCGTCGTGGTGCCCTAAACTTTGATACATCTGAAGCTCGTATCTTGGTTAATGAGAAGGGAATGCCAGTGGATATCGTGGTGCGTGAACGTGGAACAGCCGAGCGAATGATTGAATCCTTCATGTTGGCTGCCAATGAATGTGTGGCAGAGCACTTTGCTAAGGCTAAGTTGCCATTTATCTACCGTATCCACGAAGAGCCAAAAGCTGAGAAATTGCAACGCTTCATGGATTATGCCTCTATCTTTGGTGTTCAAATCAAAGGAACTGCCAATAAGATGGATCAGCTAGACTTGCAAGAGTTTATGGCCAAAGTTCAGGGAAAACCTGGAGCAGAAGTCATGAACATGATGCTGCTTCGTTCAATGCAACAAGCCCGCTATTCAGAACACAATCATGGACACTACGGACTTGCGGCTCAGTACTATACCCACTTTACTAGTCCAATCCGTCGTTACCCAGATCTCTTGGTTCACCGAATGATTCGTGAGTACACTAACAATATGTCTCAAGAGACGCGTGAACATTTTGAAGAGGTTATTCCTGAGTTAGCGACATCATCTTCAACTCTTGAACGTCGTGCCATTGATGCCGAACGTGTCGTTGAAGCTATGAAAAAAGCGGAATACATGGAAGAGTTTGTTGGCCAAGAATTCGATGGTATTGTCGGAAGTGTGGTTAAATTTGGTATGTTTGTGGAATTGCCAAATACTATCGAAGGTTTGGTTCACATCACGACCCTTCCAGAATTTTACAATTACAATGAACGTACCATGACACTTCAGGGTGAGAAAACTGGTAAGACTTTCCGAGTTGGTCAGCCTATCCGTGTCAAATTAACACGTGCGGATAAGGAAACCGGAGACATTGACTTCCAATACCTTCCAAGCGAGTATGATGTCACTGAAAAAGTAGATCACAAGGCTCGTCAGGAACGTGAAGAAAAGGCAAAAGCCTTCCGCAATAGAGGTCCATGTCGTGACCGTCAAAATGGAGACTTCGAACGTCGTGGTAAACGTGGGGATAACCGTAACCGTCAAGACGGTAATGGTCGTAAAGGTTCTTATGACGAAAAACGTAAGTCATCTAAGAAACCCGACAAGCGTAAGAATCAAAACCGTCCTCATAATGATAACAAGGGACGTGAGAGTGGCCGTCGTAAGAAGAAAGGGAACAAACCTTTCTACAAGGACGTTGCTAAAAAACGAAAATAGGATGAGAATGGAGGGACTGCTATGCCAAAGGGTGAAGGCAATGTTGTTGCTCAGAATAAAAAGGCTAGACATGATTATAGTATCGTTGATACTATTGAAGCAGGTATCGTGCTAACAGGGACGGAGATTAAATCCGTTCGTGCGGCACGCATCCAACTAAAAGATGGCTATGCCCAAATCAAGAATGGTGAAGCCTGGTTAATCAATGTTCATATTGCTCCTTTTGAGCAAGGTAATATTTGGAATCAGGATCCAGACCGTACGAGAAAATTATTGCTCAAGAAGAAGCAAATCACCAAACTTCAAAATGACCTTAAGGGAACAGGAATGACCTTGGTTCCTTTGAAGGTATACCTAAAAAACGGTTTTGCCAAGGTATTGCTTGGTATTGTCAAAGGGAAACATGATTATGATAAACGTGAATCTATCAAACGTCGTGAACAAGAACGTGATATCAAACGTATTATCAAGAGTGTTAACCGTTAAAACGCCTATCATCTAAGACTGCTATAGTCCTAGATGATTTTTTGTTTTTGGCTTTAAGACATGATATAATGGGAGTACCATACGGTCTTTAGTTAGGATAGCAGGTATACCTAACTCTGGTCGTGATACTGTAAAGGAGATTAGCGATGCCAGTAGATGCTAAAACAAAATACAAGGCCAAGAAGACAAAGATTGTTTTCTTCGACATTGACGACACCCTTCGTGTCAAAAAGACAGGCTACATTCCTGAGTCTATTAAGGCTGTTTTCAAAGGGCTTAAAGAAAAAGGAATTTTGACGGGGATTGCCACAGGACGTGGCTACTATGGTGTCGTTGAGGACATTCGAGACCTAGAGCCCGATTATTTTGTAACCATCAATGGAACTTATGTGATTAATCGAAAAGGGGAAGAAATTTATAACCAGCCCCTAGCTCGTGAAGTTACAGAAGCCTTTGTTGCTTGGTGCAAGGAGATTGGGATTGCTTGGGGCTTTGCCGGTAAGGATAAGCCAGTTGTCTCAGAGCGTTCAGATTTGATTGATGATGCTATGAAACCAGTCTATGGTCTTTGTGATGTGGAGCCAGACTTCCATTTGTCGAACGATGTTTACCATATGTGGACTTTTGCGGAAAATGATGGTGAGCTTGAGTTACCAGAAGAACTTGCGACACATGTTCGTATGGTACCTTGGCACGAACACTCATCTGACGTCGTAGCAAATGGTATCTCAAAAGCATCTGGTGTCGAGCATGTCTTGGAGCATGAAAACCTTAAACCGGTCAATGCTATGATGTTTGGGGATGGTCCAAACGATATGGAGATTTTTGACTATGTTGGACTTAAGGTTGCCATGGGTAATGCCACACCAGAACTGAAAGAAAAAGCAGATTACGTTACAGGAACAGTAGAAGAAGATGGCATTTTCAATGCCTTGGAGGAACTCGGATTGGTAGAAAAAGAACTTCATTTCCCACAACTTGACTTGGATGCAGTAGAAGGTCCAGTCGCAACAATTAAAACAAACCATGGTGATTTGGTCATCAAGCTTTTCCCTGACCATGCACCGTTAACAGTTACTAACTTTGTCAATTTGGCCAAGAGTGGCTACTATGACGGTGTGATTTTCCACCGTATTATCAAGGACTTTATGATTCAAGGTGGTGACCCAACTGGTACTGGAATGGGTGGTGAGTCAAGCTTTGGTGGTAGCTTCCAGGATGAATTTTCTGAAGAGCTCTATAACCTCCGTGGTGCGCTTTCTATGGCCAATGCTGGACCAGATACTAATGGTAGTCAGTTCTTCATCGTTCAAACGCCTGAAATTCCTTATGCTAAAAAGGAACTCGAACGTGGTGGTTGGCCAGCACCAATCGCGGAAGCTTATGCTGAAAATGGTGGAACACCTCACCTAGACCGTCGCCACACAGTCTTTGGTCAATTGGTGGATGAAGACTCTTACAAGGTGCTTGATGAGATTGCCAATGTTGAGGTTGGGGCTCAAGATAAGCCACTTGAGGATGTTGTGATTGAAACAGTTGAGGTAGCAGACTAAGATGAAAATTGGAGACAAGCTTAGGGGTGTTATCACAGGCATCAAGCCTTACGGTGCCTTTGTTTCATTGGAAAATGGTACCACAGGCTTGATTCACATCTCGGAGATTAAGACAGGTTATATCGACAACATCTACAATACCCTCAAGGTAGACCAGGAGGTCTTGGTTCAAGTTGTTGATTTTGATGAATTTACACAAAAGGCTAGTCTTTCTTTGAGAACCCTTGAGGAAGAAAAAAATAAAATCCCTCATCGTCATCGTTTCTCTGATAGTCGTTTGAACTATGGCTTTAAACCCTTGGCAGAAGCAATGCCAGGATGGATTGAAGAAGGACTTGACTATCTTAGACAAGAGCATGAGGAAAAATAGTAAAAGCTGACTCTCGATGAGTCAGCTTTTTTGGTGTTTTCGATTTGGCTACAAACAAAAAGATCTTCAATTTAATTGAAGACCCATGTTTATTAATTAGACATCAAAATAGAGCAATTCTTTTGGTGTGTGTGTGAAGACTTCAAAGCCATCTTTTGTCACATAACCACAGTCCTCGATACGAACACCAACTTTTTCAGGAATGTAAATACCTGGTTCAACAGAGAAGCACATTCCTTCTTCGATTACCAAGTCATTTCCTTCCATGATTGAAGGGAATTCATGCACATCCATTCCGATACCGTGTCCGAGGCGGTGGTTGAAGTATTCACCATAACCAGCTTTTTCAATAACATTACGTGCTGCAGCATCGACTTCGCTGGCAGTTACACCTGGTTTAATCATATCTAGGGCAGCCTGTTGAGCTTCTAAAGTCAAGTGGTAGATTTCTTTTTTGAAATCATCGGGTTTTCCAACAGCGACTGTTCGCGTCATATCTGAAGCATAGCCATTCACCATACAGCCCAAGTCGAAGAGAAGAAGAGCATCTTTTTCAATTTTGTTGCTTCCAGGAATGCCGTGTGGGTTGGCTGCATTGTTACCAGTCAAGACCATAGTTTCAAAGCTCATTTCATAGCCCAAGCGTTTGATGCCAAATTCGATTTGAGCAATGATGTCTGTTTCAGTAACGTCAAGAGAGATATTGTCGAAACCGATATTAACAGCTTTATCAGCATAATCACCGGCAACAATCATTTTTTGAATTTCATCAGCTGACTTGATAACGCGCATTTTTTGAATGAATGGTGTCAAGTTTTCAAAGCGACCTTCAAAGACTGTTTGCAATCCTTGGAACTTAGTCACATTGAGATTGTCAAACTCTGCATAAATAATAGAGCTGTCTGTACTTGCTAGACCAGCTTTGATTTTTTGCCATGGATTTTCAGAATCCACATAACCAAAGACTGGGAAGTCGAGTACAGCAGAGGCACGTGCAACCTCAAGAGCAGGAACAAAGAGGGCAGGTTCACGATTTTCGTAGACGAAGAGGAACATTTGGCGTTCATGTGGGTCACAATCAAAACCAGTAAGATAATTGACAGTTACAGGATCTGAAACAATAGCTAGCCCTGCTTTATTTTCATTCAAAAAATGACGAATGCGATCAAGTTTAGACATAGAAAAAACTCCTTTGTATTTCTTACACTCATTCTGTCACTTTTATAGGGAAAATGCAAGTTGTTTTTTGGCTTTTCATTAAATCATTTACTTTCATTGAGACTTTTTTAGGCTAGTTTTGTAAGCGATGGATAGTCTTGGAAACACGAAATGAGAGGCCTTTTTCTGAAATGGCTTTCTTCCTCGTAACCATAAAGAAGGAATCCCTTTCATTTTTTTGTAAAAAATCAGTCAAAATAATTGAAAGTGTTTTCAGAATCTGATACAATTAGCATGAATAAGTGAGCGTAAAATGAGAAAGGAAGTGTTTTTATGAATACTGATGAAACAATTACTATATACGACGTTGCGCGTGAAGCAGGTGTTTCGATGGCGACTGTGTCTCGTGTGGTAAATGGAAATAAAAATGTAAAAGAAAACACCCGAAAAAAAGTGCTTGAGGTCATTGATCGTTTGGATTACCGTCCAAATGCGGTTGCGCGTGGCTTGGCGAGTAAGAAAACCACTACTGTAGGAGTTGTTATTCCAAATATTGCTAATAGTTATTTTGCTACTTTAGCAAGGGGGATTGATGATATTGCTACGATGTACAAGTACAATATTGTTCTTGCATCTAGTGATGAAAATGACGATCATGAAGTTACCGTGATTAACTCTCTATTTGCCAAACAAGTAGACGGTATCATCTTCATGGGTTACCACTTGACGGAAAAAATTCGTGCAGAATTTTCTCGTACCCGTACGCCGATTGTTCTAGCAGGAACAGTAGACCTCGAACACCAATTACCGAGTGTTAACATCGACTATAAAGCTGCCGTTGAGGATTCTGTAACGCAACTTGCCAAGAATAATGAAAAGGTTGCCTTTGTATCAGGACCACTAATTGATGATATTAATGGCAAGCTCCGTCTAGCTGGTTATAAGGCTGGACTTGAAAAGAATAATTTGCGCTACAATGAAGGACTTGTCTTTGAAGCTAAATATAGCTATAAAGACGGCTTTGATTTAGCACAACGTGTCTTGAACTCTGGTGCCACTGCTGCCTATGTTGGGGAAGATGAATTGGCTGCGGGTCTCTTGAATGGCCTCTTTGCTGCAGGTAAATCAGTTCCAGAAGACTTCGAAATCATCACAAGCAATGACTCACCAATTACAAGCTACACACGTCCAAACCTTTCTAGTATTAATCATCCTCTCTATGATTTAGGGGCAGTTAGCATGCGTATGTTGACTAAAATCATGAATAAGGAAGAGCTTGAAGAAAAAGATGTTATTCTTAATCACGGTATTACCTTACGTCAGTCAACAAAATAAAAAAGGAGTTGGGACATAAGTTTGTCTCAACTTCTCTTTTTTAGAAAAAGGGAGAACCAATGACTTTTGAGGATGCTTATTTTAAAAAGAAAGTCCTAAAACCTGATAGCCTAGAGCCTTTTGGTTTTACAGCTACCGAGCAAGGCTATGAGTTCAGAAAAACACTGATAGCTGAAGAACTTGAAGCTCGATTGTTTATTGATTTAGAAGGTAAGCTGACGGGACAGGTTGTCGATAGTGATTTTGATGAGCCTTATGATATCTTCAGGAGTCCTCAGGCTACTGGAACTTACGTTGGTCAAGTCAGAGAAGCTTATGGAGAACTTCTGTCACAGGTAGCTGATTCTTGTTATGAAGATCAATTATTCTCATTTCCACAAGCTAATCGCCTGGCTAAATTTTTAGCTCAAGAATTTTCAGACCAAGCAGACCAACCTTTCGAGAAGGAACCAAGCTATCTATCTTTTAGAGTTGATGGTAAATGGTATGCCTTGTTTTTTCCTCTTAAGGGAGAAAAACTAGGGCTTGATGGAGAAAAGGCAGAATTAACATATGATGTGGTTAACCTCAAGGTTAATCCGACGCAAATGGATAAGCTCTTGAAAATGGATGGCGTTTTTCCTAGCTACCATATGTCCAAGAAGACCTGGGTTAGTCTTGTTTTAGATGAGACCTTGCCGGACCAGACCATTTTTGAGCTTCTTAGTGAAAGTCGCTCCCTAGTGGCCCCAAAACATCTTAGAAAGGCTTCGGAGCCTCATTATTGGATTATCCCAGTAAATTTGAAATACTACGATATTGGGGAGGAGTTTTCCGCAAATGAGGAGATTCTTTGGACACAGAAAGCTAGTATGCAAAAGGGAGATTTTGTGGCTATCTATATTACGGCACCTACCAAGGCCATCCGTTACCTCTGTCAAGTTTTAGAGGCAAATATCCCTAATCAAGGTTATCGTGAAGAGGAGAGTATTAAGGAGTTGATGCGGATTAAACCCTTATACACTTTTAATGATACTGACTTTGATAGTGATAGACTAAAGAGTTTAGGTATTAAAACTGTTCGAGGTCCCCGACATATGACAGAAGAGTTAGTTCAGGCCTTATCCCCTTACCTAAAAGAAAAATAGAAGGAGGACATCATGCGAATTTTGATTGCACCTGATTCATTTAAGGAAAGTTTATCTGCAAAAGAGGTCGCCTTAGCTCTTAAATCAGGTTTTGAAAATGCCTTATCCGACGCTGATTTTGACCTCATGCCAATAGGTGATGGTGGCGAGGGCACCTTAGATGCTCTTGCTGAAAATCTAAATCTTGAGAAGAAAAGTATCAAGATTCCTCATGCCTATACAAGTGACGGAAGTGTTTCTTTTGCCAGCAATGGCCAGACTGCCATTTTTGAAATGGCTGCGATTTGTGGCTTGGAGCATATTCCTAAGGAGAAACGAAATCCTCTAGCTCTAACGACACAAGGCGTGGGTGAACTAATTGTTCATTTGGTTCAATCTGGCATCCGAGATTTTATCATAGGCGTAGGTGGGTCTGCTACCAATGATGGTGGTATTGGTATGGCATATGGATTGGGTTATCGTTTTTATGACTCTCAGGGACAGGAGCTTGAGCCAATAGGTGCTAATCTTGGTCTTATTAAAAAGGTATCCTCTGAAAATAAGATTGATTTGTCTGGTGTTACTATTCATCTGATTACTGACGTAGATAATCCCTTGTGTGGTCAAGATGGAGCGACCTATATTTTTGGTGGACAAAAAGGCCTAGCTCCTTCACAATTTAAAAAGGTTGACCAAGACATGACACAATTCTACGAAAACTTTGCTCCTGAGGTTTTAAAACTGGCTGGTTCAGGAGCCGGAGGAGGCATGGCAGCGGGTTTAGTAGGCTTTGCAGGCGCAGAAATTAAATCAGGGATTGACTTTGTACTTGATTGCGTTGATTTTGATCAACGTGCGAAGGAAGTTGATTTGGTCATAGTTGGTGAAGGACGTATGGATAGCCAGTCCTTGTCTGGTAAAGCACCAGTCGGGGTGGCTAGGCGGACACCATCAGCTATTCCCGTCATTGCTATCTGTGGTAGTTTGAAGGATGACTTGCCTGATTTTCCAGTAGCAGGTATCCCTATTATTGGACAAGTATTAGAGTTAGACCAAGTTTTAGCTACCGCTAAGGAGAATCTCTATCGCACAGGACTCAATATTGGGAATCTCATCAAGCTCAGTAAAACATTGTGATATAAGAAAAAGCTGACTCTGCGTCAGCTTTTATTTTCCAAATAGTTTAGCAAAAAATCCCTTTTTTTCAGTGACAGGTTCAGTTTCTTTAGGAGCAAGGATATCAGGATAGAGCTCTGAAAATAACACTTTATCAAGGTTCTCTGCTTGATTACTATGTACAATAAGACCGTATGGTGAATGGGCCTTGGCCTCGTCCACGATAGTAGCTGAAATGTTGAGTGCTTGAGCAGTTTTGATATAGGTAAATTGTATCTGGTCAGCTAATTTTGGCGATAGCTTGAGACTAAGATTTGGGTAAACGGCTTGCAAGTCTTTTAAAATCTGCGGAAAATGGTCAATTACAGTTTTCTTTTCAGCATTTTCCAATAGAACAGCTAGGACTACACGTT
>OCAL01000663.1_pt1 | contig 10909 bp, 8 predicted proteins | sample 1477141 | NCBI WGS metagenome assembly OCAL01 (sample SAMEA2580295, study PRJEB22360) | human gut metagenome | biome: human gut; feature: human-associated habitat; material: faeces | place: Denmark | collected 2008/2010
CAAACGATTAATGATATCGTTCCAGAAAAATTCGTAAGATTAAAAGAGGACATTAATCAATTTTACTATTTGCTAGAAGATGCAAAGCATGAAATTTACGACGAAATGGCTAACACTGAATTCGATGAGCAAGTTTTAAATGAGTATGAATCCAGAATGAATTTACTTAATAATTTAAAACGTAAATATGGTAAGGATATTACTGAACTTATTGCTTATCAGAGTAAACTTGCAAATGAAATTGATAAAATAGAAAACTATGAACAAAGTACATCACAATTAAGGGAAGAAATTAAAACGCTTTATAACGAAGTGATAGATATAGGAAAAAAACTTTCTCAAGAACGTAGGCGTGTAGCGAGAGAGTTAAGGGACCATATTGTTTCTGAAATACAAAATTTACAAATGAAAGATGCTAACCTTGAAATTTCGTTTAAACCATTAGATGAACCTACAATTGAAGGTATTGAATTTGTGGAATTTTTAATTAGTCCAAATCGTGGTGAACCACTTAAAAGTCTTAATAAAATCGCTTCAGGCGGTGAACTTTCAAGAATTATGCTAGCTCTAAAAAGTATATTTGTTAAATCACGCGGCCAAACCGCGATTCTTTTTGATGAAGTTGACTCGGGTGTATCTGGTCAAGCAGCACAAAAAATGGCTGAAAAAATGCGAGATATTGCTCAATATATACAAGTTATTTGTATTTCACACTTACCTCAGGTAGCTTCAATGAGTGACCATCATCTTCTAATAAGCAAGGCATCCAATGCCGATAGAACTACAACTCAAGTCAAAGAATTGAAAGATGAAAACAAAATAGATGAAATAGCACGTATGATTTCAGGAGCAAGTGTGACTGAGCTCACGAGAGAAAATGCAAAAGAAATGATTAAGCAAAATCACAATATTTAATTATGATTACCAAATTCAAACATAATGATTTTGGTTTTGATTAAATTTACAAATGATGTAAAATAGTTAAGTATTATTTTAAATTGAAGAAAACAAGATTGTAATTAGAAATATCAATAATGTTGGTACAACTATTTCCATTTCTTGTTTATTCTTTTTATCTAATGAAAAGCGTGAACATTAAATAAACCATTAGAGGACTAAAATACAGAATTTATATTTGTATTTTTAGTCTTCTATAAATTTAAGGAGTTAGACCATGTCAGAAAAACAATACGATTTAGTCGTGTTAGGTGGTGGTACGGCAGGATATGTAGCCGCCATCAGAGCTTCTCAATTAGGAAAAAAAGTAGCGATAGTAGAAAAATCACTCTTAGGTGGTACGTGTTTACATAAAGGATGTATACCTACTAAAGCACTTTTAAAATCGGCTGAAGTCAATCATACTATTAAAAACGCGCATACATTTGGAATTGATGTCAATCATTTTAAAATTAATTTCCCTAAAATTTTAGAACGTAAAGATGCTATTGTTAAGCAATTGCATGAAGGCGTCAATCAACTGATGAAACATCATCATATAGATATTTATAACGGTATTGGACGAATTATGGGAACATCTATATTTTCTCCTCAAAGCGGTACAATTTCTGTGGAATATGAAGACGGCGAATCAGATATACTCCCTAATAAAAATGTGCTTATAGCTACTGGGTCGTCACCACAGTCTCTTCCGTTCATTAAATTTGACCATAAACAAATACTATCGAGTGATGATATCCTAAGGTTAAATACACTACCACAAAGATTAGCAATCATAGGTGGAGGTGTTATTGGTTTAGAATTTGCATCTCTGATGAATGATTTAGGTGCTGATGTAGTAGTAATCGAAGCGAATGACAGAGTTCTTCCTACCGAGAGCACACAAGTTGCGTCATTACTAAAAGAAGAATTAACTAATCGAGGCGTTACATTCTACGAAAATATTCAATTGACCAAAGATCATTTTAACCAAACTGATAAGGGTGTAACTATTAATATTTCAGATGAGCCCGTCCAATTCGATAAAGTACTTGTTGCAATTGGTAGAAAGCCTAATACAAATGATATTGGTTTAAATAACACTCAAATTAAGACTTCTGATGCTGGTCATATTATTACAAATGCTTATCAGCAAACTGAAGATAAACATATATACGCAGCAGGAGATTGTATAGGGCAATTACAATTGGCACACGTCGGTTCAAAAGAAGCTATAGTTGCAGTTGAACATATGTTTGATTGTTCTCCTATACCTATCAATTATGACCTGATACCAAAATGTGTTTATACAAACCCAGAAATTGCTTCAATTGGTAAAAATTTAGAACAAGCAAAAAAAGCAGGCATCAAAGCAAAAAGTATCAAAGTTCCTTTTAAAGCTATAGGAAAGGCAATAATTGAGGATGTAACCCAATCAAAAGGATTTTGCGAGATGGTAGTTAACAAAGATGACGATGAAATCATAGGTCTTAATATGATAGGGCCACATGTTACAGAATTAATAAATGAAATTTCATTGTTACAATTTATGAATGGCTCATCTTTAGAACTTGGTTTAACAACACATGCACATCCTTCATTATCCGAGGTAGTCATGGAATTAGGTTTAAAAGCTAATGGTCAAGCAATTCATGTATAGTTGGAGGTAAAAAAATGATAGATTACAAGTCAGCAGGCCTTACAGAAGAAGACCTCAAAAAAATATATAAATGGATGGACTTAGGAAGAAAAACAGACGAAAGGCTATGGTTACTCAATCGTGCAGGTAAAATTCCATTTGTTGTCAGTGGTCAAGGGCAGGAAGCAACTCAAATTGGTATGGCATATGCAATGCAAAAAGGTGATATCTCATCACCTTATTATCGTGATTTAGCATTTGTCACTTATATGGGAATTTCTCCATTGGATACTATGTTATCAGCTTTTGGAAAACGTGATGACATTAACTCAGGAGGTAAACAAATGCCTTCTCATTTTAGTCACAAAGAAAAAGGCATTTTATCTCAAAGTTCTCCAGTAGCCACTCAAATACCACATTCTGTCGGTGCTGCATTAGCACTTAAAATGGATAACAAGCCAAATATTGCTACTGCAACAGTTGGAGAAGGCAGTTCAAATCAAGGTGACTTTCACGAAGGTATGAACTTTGCTGCAGTTCACAAATTACCTTTCGTCTGTGTAATAATTAACAATAAATATGCGATATCTGTACCAGATTCACTACAATATGCTGCTGAAAAGTTATCAGATCGTGCATTAGGTTACGGTATGCATGGAATACAGGTAGATGGAAATGACCCAATTGCAGTATACAAAGCGATGAAAGAAGGTCCAACATTGATAGAAGCTGTCACTTCACGTATGACACCACATTCATCTGATGATGATGATACATATCGTACAAAAGAAGAAAGAGACCTATTGAAACAAGAGGATTGTAATATAAAATTTAAAACGGCCTTACTCGATCAAGGCATCATAAACGAAAATTGGTTGAGTCAATTGGAAAAAGAGCATAAAGAACTCATTAATGAAGCTACTAAATCTGCTGAAGCAGCACCATATCCTTCAGAAGAAGAAGCTTTGACATATGTTTATGAAGAGGGAGGTCAACGAAATGACTAAATTATCATACTTAGAAGCTATACAAAATGCACAAGACTTAGCACTAAATCATTTTAGTAATGCATTTATACTTGGCGAAGATGTAGGAAAAAAGGGTGGCGTTTTCGGCACAACCAAAGGATTACAAAGTAAGTATGGTGATGAACGTGTAATTGATACACCTCTTGCGGAATCGAATATTATTGGTACTGCTATTGGTGCAGCAATGCTAGGTAAGAGACCTATTGCCGAAATACAATTTGCAGATTTCATTTTGCCTGCTACAAATCAAATTATAAGTGAAGCAGCTAAAATGAGATACCGTTCAAATAATGACTGGAATTGCCCACTGACTATCAGAGCACCTTTTGGTGGTGGAGTTCATGGTGGATTATATCATTCACAAAGTGTTGAAAGCATTTTTGCTTCAACTCCTGGATTAACTATTGTTATTCCTTCATCACCTTATGATGCTAAAGGTCTTCTATTGTCCTCTATAGAGTCTAACGATCCAGTCTTATACTTTGAACATAAAAAAGCATATCGTTTTCTAAAAGAGGAAGTTCCCGAAACATATTATACTGTACCTCTAGGTAAAGCAGATGTTAAAAGGCCAGGCGAGGACATCACTGTATTTTGTTACGGATTGATGGTGAATTACTGTTTACAAGCTGCAGATATTTTGGCAAATGACGGCATCGATGTTGAAGTAGTCGACTTAAGAACAGTTTATCCACTAGATAAAGCAACTATCATTGAACGCTCTCAACGTACTGGTAAAGTTCTTCTTGTTACTGAAGATAATCTAGAGGGAAGCATTATGTCTGAAGTATCTGCAATTATAGCTGAAAACTGTCTGTTCGATTTAGATGCGCCAATCATGCGATTAGCTGCACCGGATGTCCCATCTATGCCATTTTCACCAACATTAGAAAATGAAATTATGATGAACCCAGAAAAGATACAGGACAAAATGCGTGAACTCGCACAATTTTAAGGAGGGTGTCAATTGGATATAAAAATGCCTAAGCTTGGTGAAAGTGTGCATGAAGGTACGATTGAACAATGGTTAGTATCAGTAGGAGATCATGTAGATGAGTATGAACCATTATGTGAAGTTATTACAGATAAAGTAACAGCTGAAGTGCCTTCAACAATTTCTGGAACAATAACAGAATTAGTGGTTGAAGAAGGACAAACTGTCAATATTAACACGGTGATTTGTAAAATCGATTCGGAAAATGGTCAAAATCAAACAGAATCGGCAAATGAGTTTAAGGAAGAACAAAATCAGCATTCTCAATCAAATATAAACGTGTCACAATTCGAAAATAATCCTAAAACTCATGAAAGTGAGGTGCATACAGCCTCTAGTCGCGCAAATAACAATGGACGATTTTCACCAGTTGTCTTTAAATTAGCTTCTGAACATGATATTGATTTAACACAAGTCAAAGGAACTGGTTTTGAAGGTCGTGTTACTAAGAAGGATATTCAAAATATTATTAACAATCCAAACGATCAAGAAAAAGAGAAAGAATTTAAACAAACAGATAAAAAAGATCATTCAACGAACCATGGTGACTTTTTACATCAATCCTCAACTAAAAACGAACACTCACCATTATCAAATGAACGTGTCGTACCAGTTAAAGGTATTAGAAAAGCTATCGCACAAAATATGGTTACTAGTGTCAGCGAAATACCACACGGTTGGATGATGGTTGAAGCTGATGCAACGAATTTGGTTCAGACTAGAAACTATCATAAAGCTCAATTTAAACAGAATGAGGGTTACAATTTAACTTTCTTTGCGTTTTTTGTAAAAGCTGTTGCAGAGGCTTTAAAAGTAAATCCATTACTCAATAGTACATGGCAAGGAGATGAAATTGTTATCCACAAAGATATTAATATCTCTATTGCTGTTGCAGACGATGATAAGTTGTATGTGCCAGTCATTAAAAATGCAGATGAAAAATCAATTAAAGGTATCGCGCGTGAAATCAATGATTTAGCTACTAAAGCAAGATTAGGAAAATTAGCACAAAGTGATATGCAAAACGGTACATTTACGGTTAATAATACTGGTTCTTTTGGTTCTGTTTCTTCAATGGGAATCATTAATCATCCACAAGCTGCCATTTTACAAGTAGAATCAGTCGTTAAGAAACCTGTAGTTATAGATGATATGATTGCAATTAGAAATATGGTTAATTTGTGTATTTCAATCGATCATCGTATTCTCGATGGTGTTCAAACGGGAAAATTTATGAATCTTGTTAAGAAAAAAATAGAACAATATTCTATTGAAAACACTTCTATTTATTAATTACAAACAATGATTACCAATTAAACTTCATATTAAAGTTGAACGCTTTAAGGAGGATAATTTCTTCTTAAAGCGTTCTTCAGTATTCGTTTTAAATTTCAACTAGAATTTTTCAATCATCATAAATTAATCCTGTTGAACAATGTGTTGTTAATTAGTAGAATAAAATAAGTAAAATTAACTTATTATGGAAGGTGACAAATCATGGATTTAAACTTTGATTTATATATGAATGATGTTGTTGAACAAGCACGAAACGAAATTGAGCATGCTGGTTATCAACAATTAACTTCTGCTGAGGATGTTGATCAAGTTTTACAACAAAAGGGGACATCTTTAGTCATGGTAAATTCCGTATGCGGATGCGCAGGTGGGATTGCACGTCCTGCAGCGGCACATGCATTACATTATGATAAATTACCTCAACGATTAGTTACAGTATTTGCAGGACAAGATAAAGAGGCAACACAACAAGCTAGAGAATATTTTGAAGGATATGCACCCTCAAGTCCATCTTTTGCTTTGATTAAAGATGGTAAAATCACCGAGATGATTGAACGACATCAGATTGAAGGTCATGATGTAATGGACGTAATCAATCAGTTGCAAGCATTGTTTGATAAATATTGTGAAGAAAGATAAAAGGTTAGTTCCATGCTTAAGTTAAATCCCTATAAAATAGGATTTAGAACTGTCAAAACTGCTGTGGGAATGACTTTAGGAGTAATCATATGTAAACTTCTAGGCTTAGATAATTATGCATCCAGTGCTATTTTAGTTGTATTGTGCATAAAGCACACTAAGATGCATTCAGTACAAGCAATTTTATCTCGACTAGTTTCATGTTTACTCATATTATTTTTAGGTTCAGCAATTTTTAGTCTTTTAGGACAACATGCATTTGTTTTAGGTTTAATTGTTTTGTTGTTTATTCCTTTGACAGTTGTTCTAAATGTGCAAGAAGGTGTTATCACTAGTTGTGTCATATTATTACATGTCTTTAACGCCAAAGCTATTAATGGGCACCTTATTTTAAATGAAATAATGCTATTAATAGTAGGCTTAGGTATAGCATTTCTAATGAACTTAATGATGCCTAGTTTAGATAAGAAATTGAATCATTTTAAGCAGGATATAGAAAATCAAATAACTGAAATATTTAATATTTTTAGTCAAGCCTGCTCAATGCATAATGATCATTTAAATATTAAATTTGATTCATTACTTTTAAATATTAAAAAAGCAAAATCACTTGCTTTTAGAGATGTTAAAAATCACTTTGTACGAAACGAAAATTCATTTTATCATTATTTTGATATGAGAGAAGAACAAGTTGAATTATTAAAACGTATGACATCGTTATTAGAAAGAATAAATACAGATGATCCTATACTCGAAAAGATTTCACAATTAATGTATGAAATTGGAAGTAACGTAAATAGCAATGATTATACGGCTCTAAGACTACATTCACTTTATGAAATACGTTTATCTCTCGATGATTTACCATTACCGACTACTCATAAGACTTTAAATTCCCGAGCACATATTATTCAAATTCTAAATGAACTAGAAGAATACTTAAATATTAAATCTCAATTTGGTTCTTTAAAATTGCATAGTGAAATATAAAAAAGCCGTTACGTGACGAAATATTAATTAACGCCATGTAACGGTTTTTTATTAGTTCATTAATGGTGCTATGCTAGTTAATAGCAATGCTAGTACTACTGCAATTAACATAACAACAATAATGACACGTAACACTTTATTATTCAATTTCAATCCTCCGCATCATTAGGTCATATATAACCATTGAGTAATTGACACTATAAACTATAATTCATTCACTCGTAAAATATCAACTTTATAATAATAAAATTATATACTTTATCTTGTAGGTTGTAAAATGTCATAGAATTAAATCATTAGTGAGTAGTTAAATTAGTTTTGACAATTCATAATGTCAGTTAAAATATATTTATACAAGTAAAAAGGGGGTACCATATATGATTAATCAAAAACGTTTATTAGATTGTTTTCTAGAATTAGTGCAAATTGATTCGGAAACAGGGCACGAAGAAACAATTCAACCTTATCTTAAAGATACGTTTGAAAAAATGGGGCTCCATGTTATTGAAGATGAAGCTTCAAAAAATAATAGATTAGGTGCTAACAATCTTATTTGTACGTTAAAAAGTAATATAAGTCATCAGAATGTGCCGAAAATTTATTTTACAAGCCACATGGATACTGTCGTTCCAGGAAAAAACATCCAACCTGTAGTAAAAGAAGATGGATACGTTTATAGCGATGGAACTACGATACTCGGGGCGGACGATAAAGCCGGTCTTGCGGCAATAATTGAAGCGATTAAACAAATTAAGGAATCAAATTTGCCACACGGACAGATTCAAATAATTATTACCGTGGGAGAGGAATCTGGATTAGTAGGTGCTAAAGCAATAGATACTCGCCTTCTTGATGCAGATTTCGGCTATGCTGTAGATGCAAGTAAAGATGTTGGAACTACTGTTATCGGTGCTCCAACTCAAGTAAAGATTTATACAACTATAAAAGGGAAAACCGCCCATGCAAGCACACCTAAAAAAGGTATTAGCGCAATAAATATTGCATCAAAAGCAATCAGTCGAATGAAATTGGGACAAGTCGATGCATTAACAACAGCCAATATAGGTAAATTTCACGGAGGTTCTGCCACTAATATTATAGCTGATGAAGTCACTTTAGAGGCAGAAGCACGGTCACATGATGATCAAAGCATTAATAAACAAGTGAAACATATGAAAGAGACTTTCGAAACGACAGCAAATGAATTAGGCGGTCAAGCTGAAGTGTTAGTTGAAAAAAGTTATCCGGGATTTGAAGTTAGTGAAGCTGACAAAGTAACACAATATGCTATATCTAGTGCATTAGCCCTCGGTCTAAAAGGTGATACTTGTATTGCTGGTGGTGGTTCAGACGGCAACATCATGAATCAATATGGCATTCCTTCTGTGATTTTAGGAGTAGGATATGAAAACATACATACTACTTCGGAAAGAATAGCAATAAAGGATATGTATATGCTCACAAGACAAATAATAAAAATTATTGAGCTAGTAGCTGAATAAAACATGCATATCGTAATTGTTAATTAGCGATTTATGTTACAATATTATTGAAAATTTTTGAACAAGAGAGGTAAGTAATATGACCCAACAAATTGGAGTAGTGGGTTTAGCAGTAATGGGGAAAAACCTAGCTTGGAATATTGAATCACGTGGTTATAGTGTTTCTGTTTATAACCGATCAAGACAAAAAACTGATGAAATGGTTAAAGAATCGCCTGGAAGAGAAATTTACCCAACATACTCATTAGAAGAATTTGTAGAATCTTTAGAGAAACCTCGTAAGATTTTATTAATGGTAAAAGCTGGACCTGCAACAGATGCCACTATAGATGGTTTATTACCTTTATTAGACGATGATGATATTTTAATTGATGGTGGTAATACTAATTACCAAGATACGATTCGTCGAAATAAAGCTTTAGCTGAAAGTAGTATTAACTTTATTGGTATGGGAGTTTCTGGTGGAGAAATCGGCGCACTCACGGGCCCTTCTTTAATGCCAGGTGGTCAAAAAGATGCTTATAACAAATTCAGCGATATCTTGGACGCAATTGCTGCTAAGGCACAAGATGGTGCTTCATGTGTAACTTACATTGGCCCTAATGGTGCAGGACATTATGTTAAGATGGTACACAATGGTATCGAATATGCAGATATGCAATTAATTGCTGAAAGTTATGCAATGATGAAAGATTTATTAGGCATGTCACATAAAGAAATTTCTCAAACTTTTAAAGAATGGAATGCTGGAGAACTTGAAAGTTATTTAATAGAAATTACAGGTGATATTTTCAATAAATTAGATGATGACAATGAAGCACTTGTAGAAAAAATATTAGATACTGCAGGTCAAAAAGGCACAGGTAAATGGACTTCAATTAACGCACTAGAATTAGGTGTTCCTTTAACAATCATTACAGAATCTGTATTTGCGAGATTCATCTCATCAATTAAAGAAGAACGTGTTACTGCTTCTAAATCTTTAAAAGGACCTAAAGCACATTTTGAAGGCGATAAAAAAACATTCTTAGAAAAAATACGTAAGGCACTTTATATGAGTAAAATATGCTCATATGCACAAGGTTTCGCTCAAATGAGAAAAGCCAGTGAAGATAATGAGTGGAATTTGAAATTAGGCGAATTAGCAATGATTTGGCGTGAAGGTTGTATTATTCGTGCACAATTCCTACAAAAAATTAAAGATGCCTACGATAATAATGAAAACTTACAAAACTTATTATTAGACCCTTACTTCAAAAACATTGTTATGGAATATCAAGATGCACTACGTGAAGTAGTAGCTACTAGCGTGTACAATGGCGTGCCAACACCTGGTTTTTCAGCAAGTATAAATTATTATGATAGTTATCGCTCAGAGGATTTACCTGCAAACTTAATTCAAGCACAACGTGATTACTTTGGCGCACATACTTATGAACGTAAAGACCGTGAAGGTATTTTCCATACACAATGGGTAGAAGAATAATTTACGCTATAAAATCTCACTCTAAATTGGGTGAGATTTTATAAAAATTTTAATGTAAACGTTTTCTCTTAGTATAGTTTTTATCAAAATTAATGAGTCCTTTTATTTAAACTTATTAATTTTGTTTATATAAATTATTTAGTTTTTTAATAACATAGGAGGAGATATTATGAAAAGAAATTGGTGGAAAGAAGCAGTTGCATATCAAGTATATCCACGAAGTTTTAATGATAGTAATGGAGATGGAATAGGTGATCTACCTGGATTAATTGAAAAATTAGATTATCTAGAAAATTTAGGAATAGATGTCATTTGGTTAAGCCCAATGTATCCATCACCAAACGATGATAATGGATATGATATTAGTGACTACAGAGGCATTATGAGTGAATTTGGTAC